>UEXL01000371.1_pt1 | contig 15996 bp, 12 predicted proteins | sample 1796671 | NCBI WGS metagenome assembly UEXL01 (sample SAMEA4772471, study PRJEB27181) | metagenome
ACTTTTAATACAGGTAATGGTAATCTAGTTCTAACACCTAACGATGGTAGTGCTGCTATCAGCGTCAGTTTAGACGGCAGATATGTTACAGATACTGGTCCTAACTGGTATATTAAATCTGGTAGTTTTCAAGTAGCAGGTAATAATCCAGGTGGATTCCACGTAAATAGAAGGATTCTTAACCTTGTTAGAGAAGATGGTAACGTTGATACTACTGTCGCTATCGAGACAGAAGAACTATATGATTATCTTGATACTCTATATGCTCCTATCACTACAGTTGATACTGCTGTTAGTTCTTTCACCTTTAGTTCTGGAACTCTTGGTCTAACAGTCAGTAACGGAGACTCATATAGTTTTGACCTAGATGCTAGGTATATCAAAGAGAATACTTATGTTGCTAACGCCAGCTTTGATGTTACTAATGGTGTCCTAGAAATTGTTCAAGGTGTTACCTCTCCATTTGGTACTCCAAACTTACCTGCTGCTGTTCAGGTAGATCTAGATGGTAGATACAAATTAGATGCAGCACAGGACGTTGCCGTTTCAGGTCTACATTTCAATAAGGCTAATGGTACGATATACGCTGAGAAGAATGATGGTGTTAATACCACAACTGAAAGTCTAGATGGTAGATATTTTAATGATGTTTCATTGAGTGGAACTACATTTACCTTTACTAGAACTGGAGGAACTGATAAAACTATCAATCTAACTCCACAGAGAATTGATGTTCCTAACGGTGCAAGACTAATTTTTTATAATTCTTCTGCTCCTTGTGGATATACTAAGGTTACTACTAACGCTCTAAACAATGCAGCGCTACGAATTGTGACTGGGAACTGGATCTGGAACTGGCGGTAGCCAATCATTTACAACTGTATTTGCTGCAGGTAAAACTGATGGCGCTAGTGTATCTAAAGGAAATCTAGATGTTGGTGGTGGTGTTAATGCAAACTTTGGATCTGGATTCTCTATCAATAAAGGAAACCTAAGTCTTCAAGGTAACCCAACTGGTAATTTCTCTTCAGGATTTAGGATCAACATTAATGGATCTCCTGATAGAGGAAACATGAGTGTTGCTGGACATTCAATATCCTGGAACCAAATGCCTTGGCACGGTCACAATTATGATAGACCATCATATAATGGTAGAGCAGACTCTGATGATGGTACTGTTTCTAGAAACGCTGGTGGTACTTCTACAGGTGGATCAGGTGGTGGCGGTGGTCATAACCATGGACTTAATGGGCAACCAAACAGAGGTAACTTGAGTGGAGGTTATAGCGGTAGTGTTAGTGTTGGTAGAGGAAACATGAATATTGGTGGAAGTCCACAATATAGTGGTGGTGTTAGCACCAGTGGTGCAAGTCAACTTAACGTTAGTGGTAACCCAACATTAAGTGCTGGTAGTATTGACTTGAGTGTTAAGTATGCAGATGTTATAATTGCTGTGAGAGATACTTCTGCACCTGGACAGTGCGACATTAACGCTGGTGATTAATTATGAGAATGGAAAGTGGGGACTTTTGCCCTTTGGTAAATGGTCCATGTAAAAAAAATTTGAATGCAAGTGGTGGATTCAGGTAAGAGGTAATGATCCTCAGAGTGGACAAGAGATTGATGAGTGGGACTGTACGGTATCATTTCTACCTATGTTAATCTTGGAAGCATCACAGCAGGCAAGACAAGCAGGTGCTGCTGTAGAAAGTTTTAGGAATGTTGCTACTGAACAAAACCAACAACTCCAACAAAATTTGTTGGAAGCACAGAAAATTGTACCTGCTATTGTTTCTGCTGCTCTAAATAATAACGGCATGATTGAAGGAAGCAAATGAAATTTTATCTTATGAGGGGTGATGGTGCTCACGATGGAGTCGTAGCATTTAATGTTGATGTACCTTACTTTGATCTAGATTTTACTAATGATATTGAAGATCATATCTGGTGCATAAAATATAATGACGAGATTGCTCCTGCTGTTGCTTTTATTGAACTGTCGAATTCTTATATTGAACAGAATGGAGGGAGATTCTACCAGAGATCTTACTCAAGAAGAGATTTCTAAGTATGCTCCTATTGCAGAAAGACTTTACAATGAAGCAAAGGATGCTATTGCAGCAGAACAACTTGCGAACCAGAAAAGTGATGATATGGAATTCATGACTCCATATCTTACATGGTCTACTAGAGCAAAAAGATCTAGAGATGAGATGTTAATAACATCTGATCCTTACTTATTGTTAAGTAATCTAGATTCAACTGGTTGGGAAGAGTGGAGAGAATGGGCTAGGAATCTTCCACAACAATTTGATATTCCTATGAACATTACATCGTGGTCTGAACCACCTGCAAATGCTAATGCGGTGGTATTAAATGCTTACAATAAGTTTAAGCGCAACTGTGAAAGCACTAAGAGAATGCATAATCATTATAATCCCTAATCCATAAATACAAATATCACAGGGTAAGTAGTATCTAATGTCTAGAATTAGAGTAGATGAACTCATCAACCAAGGGAATAGTGGACCTACTCTAGCAGTAGAAGGTCTTAGAGTTCCCTCTACAAAATCATTGGTAGTTGAAGGTATCATCTCCCTAAACGGTGATACTGGATTAACTGGTCAAGTTCTTTCTAGAACTACTACTGGAGTGGGGTGGACTAACGTACCTCTAACAGATAACAATACTACTTACACACTCAGCACTGTTGATGGTGCTAATCCTGCTACTGATAAAGTAATTAGATTGTCTGCTGGTGGATCTGGTAGTGGATTCACAGACGTTGTTCTTGTAGCAGGAAATAACGTTTCTCTAACACGAAATGCAGGAAGAATTATTATTGATTCTTCCTTCACTGATACAAATACTATTACACGAATAGGTTCTGGTGGGCAGAATTATACTGATGGTGATATCAATCTAATCGGAACTGGTGCAGCGACAATCATCCAGTCTGGTAGAACATTTACTATCAATGTAAACGACGACGACACAACATACACTGGAGAGAGCGGTGTTACAGTTACTACTGATAACAAGATTAAGATTGGACAACCCGTAGGTCCAACTGATCCTGTTACATTCCAGCAAGTAACTGTTAGTGGTGATTTGATTGTACAAGGTACAACTACTACAAGTAACTCGGTTACCGTAACAACCTTAGATAAATTTATTAATTTAAATGATGTTCTGATTCCTACAGATGCTGTAGCAGATGGTGGTGGGATTCGACTGAAGGGTGATAGCAATCATACTATCTTGTGGAGTAATACAGATGACTCCTGGACTTCTTCTGAGCACTTTAATCTTGCTAGTGGAAGGAACTATCTGATTGATGGTGATGAAGTCATCACTAGTACAGCACTTGGTAATAATGTTAGACAATCTACATTAGAATCTGTTGGAGTTCTATCTTCTGGTAGATGGGAAGCACAGACTATCGGTATTGCATATGGTGGTACAGGTCAAACTAATGCTAATGCTGCACTAAACGCATTTCTACCTTCGCAAGCAGGAAATGCTAGTAAGTATCTACTAACAGATGGACAAGACACATCTTGGAGTGCTATCCCTCCAACGTATAATGGATGGAGTATTGGAGACAGTAGTGTTACCGCACAAGTAAACTCAAATGATATCGTTAGAGTTATTGGTACTGGTAGTGCTCTGGTCACGATGGATAATGTCCAGAAGAGACTAACCATCAATGCTGATAACACAACATATAATCTATCTGTTGAGAACCAACAGCAACCTAATAGAAAGAGTATTCGTTTAACAGACAGCACTGGATATGCTGAAGAGATAGTTCTATCTGCTGGTACTGGTGTTACTCTGACTAGGACTGGAACAAGACTAGAGTTTTCTGTTGCTCAGGATCTTAGCACTAGTGCAGCTCCTACGTTTACAAACCTGACTATTACTGGTGGTGTTAACGCTACAACATACACTGGTTCTGCAGCACAGTTGGAGAGTCTGACTGGAGTTCCTAATGGAGTTTATGGTAGCTCTGCAGTCATTCCTGTTATCTCTGTTGATCCTAGTGGTAGAATTACAAATATTTCTACAGCACCCAACACAGGTGCAGCAGGTGCTGGCGGTATTGTTGCTGGTGGTAATGATTATTCTATTCAGTACAATAACAATGGTGGACTTGCTGGATCGGATAAGATTAAGTTTGAACCTATCCAAGGTGAGTTAACACTCAAAGGTTATCTTGTATCAGATAATATCGTATCAACTGGTGCGACTATTACAGAACTGCAAGCACTTGACTATATTAAATTCCCAAGTAAGAACACTAGTGAGCGTGACTATTTAAATGTTCTCAATGGATCTGTAATTTATAATAATGTTGATGATCAACTCCAGATGTATCAGGACGGTCAATGGCTTCCTGTTGGTGGTGTTAGAAACATTGGTGACCTCCTAGACGTTGATCTATCTACACCTCCTGGCGATGGACAGATTCTTTCTTATAGTGCTACTGGAGGTAGATGGGTTCCTACTACTGTTACCACTAGTGGTAATGTGCAGCAGAATAGTTCCTTGTTCGTACAGAACAATACCGTTCCTCTTGCTTCTGGTAACTTATCATTTAACTCTGCTACGAATGTACTTACGTACACTCCACCTGATATTACTTCGTTCATCACGGCAGAGACAGATCCATTATTCACTGCATCTCCGTCATCAGGCATTCAACTATCACATATCACGAATTGGACTCAGGCATATAACTGGGGTGATCACTCTGCTATTGGATATCTACAAGCAACAAATACAGAGAAAGCAAACTGGAATGAGGCATATAGTTGGGGTAATCATGCCTCTGCTGGATATCTAACTGCAGAAGTAGATACTCTTGATAGTGTAACTGGTAGGGGTTCTACTACTATCAATAATATTACTGTAGGAAGACTAACTGCTGGTGGTTTAACCTATCCAAATGCGAATGGAACTATTGGACAGGTACTTACCAGTGATGGTTCAGGAAATGTAACATGGCAGAATACTTCTTCTGGATCAGGTGGTGGTGCTCAGCAACTAACTCAACTCACTGATGTTTCTTTAACGACACCCACTTCAGGTCAAGTTCTTTACTTTAATGGAACTACCTGGACAAATGGTGTAGGCAGTGGTGGTAGTGGATCTTCTACGTTGTTGGGTCTCACTGATACTCCAGCATCTATGGGTACTGCTGGGCAGATACTAGCAGTTAACTCTGGTGGAACAGCACTTGAGTTTGTTACTTCTTCTGCTTCTGGTGGTGCTAACGTAACTATTTCTGATAATCCTCCATCTAATCCTAACTCTGGTGATCTATGGTGGGAGAGTGATGCTGGTAGATTGAAGATTCGTTACTCTAGTGTTTGGGTTGATGCTAACCCTGCTGGTGGAACATCAGGTAGTGGTGGATCTTATGCTGATGGTGATGTAGATTCTCACCTTAACAAAGGTACTGCTACAACAGGTCAGGTTCTAGGTTGGAACGGTACTGATTATGCATGGGTAGCTTCAAGCGCTACTGATACTGATACAACCTACACTGCTGGTACAGGTATCACTCTAACAGGAACGGTGTTTAGTTTAGATACAACTAGTTCTCCTACGTTTGCAGGTTTAAGTCTTAATGGATCTGCGACACCAATTACTGATGGAACATATGATCTTGGTAGTACAAGTAATAGATGGAGATACCTATACACCGATAACTTAGTTGCTGGTGGTGTGACTTATCCAACTACTAATGGGAACAGTGGTGAGGTTCTTACCAGTGATGGAGCAGGAAATATAACATGGTCTGCTGTATCTGGTGGAGGCGGTGGTGGTGCCGAGGTAGATACTCTTGATAGTGTAACTAATAGAGGTGGTACTACTACAAACGATATTAATGTTGGTGGAGTTTTAGCAACTGGATTAAAATTAAATGTAAACACATCAACTACTAATTACGGTAGTGTGTCTGGTACTATTGGGTGACATCAAGAGAATCAATGAGCACCCACATTACTATGATGGTACTACTTGGAGACCATTCTACTTATCTGGAACACCAATAACAGCAGCAACATCTGATGTTCATTTTGATGATGTACAGGTTAGAATGGATTTTGAAGATGATGGGAGTGGAGCAATACACCCATTTATAAATCATGTAAATAAACTACAGATTAATGGTACAGGAACTTCAGGAATTACTATAGTAAATACTCCAGTAAAATTTGGAACTTCTTCCCTAAAGTTAAACCAAGGTGTTGCATATGCTGCTTGGACTGAAAATTATACCGAAGTGCAGTTCATTGATCGCGAAGTTGTTCAAGCAACAAATGGCGATTATGGCGCAGGTAAAAGGGGTGGATGTATTGATTGGACTCAAGATTGGACTATTGAAACTTGGGTATATTTTCCGACAGGAATGTCTGATGGTCAGCAACCGCTAATTTGTGCCCAAGTAGGCACTGGCACTGGACAAGGGGATCTCCTTTAACAGTCCAACATCGGGGTCGCCTGGTGCTGGAAATACATATTTGCAATGGGCTAATGGAGATCTCGGGCAAGCAGCGGATCAAAGTTCTTTAGCTTACTGGACAAAAGTATATGATACATGGATTCATGTAGCAGTTTCATTTAGAGCATCAGATGCTACTTTACATGCTCATGTAAATGGTACTGAATCTACTTCGGGATCTTATGGTACTGTAATTGATAATAGTGTCCATTCAAATACTGGTGGATTTACTTTTCTTGGATTTTATAGACACGGCACTGGTGGATATTCAACTGGTGGAACTGGGTATTACATAGATGATCTAAGAATTACTCAAGCATTTAGATATGGATCAAATTCTATTGGTGGTGCAGTCACATCATTTACTGCACCAACATCAGCATATCCAATTACAGATCAACTACCGCCTACGGTAGATCCTGACTGGAGTAGTGTTAAGCTACGAGCAACTTTTGATACAAGTATAGACGAGATTGGTCCAGATACACTAACAGGTTATGTAGTTAATGGAAACCCAATAATTCAAGGACCAGTAAAATATGGTACGGGGGCAGCATACCCAAGAGTAAATGCCGCCAATACTGGTATACAATGGACTTCGGGAGACTATTCATTCTTGACTGGTGAATGGACTTTTGAATCATGGGTAAAATTTAATTCTTTTCCATTATGGACCAACAGTCCAAGTGGATCCAAATACCAAGTGCTGTGGAGTCATGGTAGCAATACTGGAACTACATCAAATAATATAGAATTTGGTGTTCAGTTATGGTCATCAACTGATGATCAGTTCAGATTCTATTGGAAAGATAGTGATGGATTTGTAGCTCTTTCTGCTGTTGGCGATGTGTTTACTCTTGATGATATCCAAAAGATGGCAGCATATTGCTCTAACAAAGAATTCAAATAATGAACTGCAATTATTTGTAAATGGATATGCACTGAGAGATGATAATACTGACTCGGATATAACAACTGGTAAACAAATATCTGCATTGACTTTAAATAGCGGTACTAGTGGATCTCTGGGAGAATTTAGTCTTGGTGGACGCTCAGGAAGTTACACCTTCAGTAGTGCTACCGATCAATCTGAAATATATTTTGACGACTTTAGATTTTCAGATATAGTTAGGTACACTGATACCTTTAGTCCTCCTTCTGGTCCACTTCCTACAACAGGAACTGCAAGTAATAATCCTCCTGGAACTCCAACTACTGGTGGTCTAACCTACCCAACTAGTAACGGTACTAATGGTCAAGTCCTTACTAGTAATGGATCAGGAACCGTAACTTGGACTACTATTTCTGGAGGAGCAGAAGTAGATACTCTTGATACTGTAACTGGTAGAGGTTCTATTACAACAAATGATATTGAAGTAGGAAGAATTCATGCTAATGGATTGCTCGCTACAGGACCAACTGCTGGAGATGCTGCAACTGGTACGTATGTGTCCATGGTCTCTAGTCTGAATCAATCTTCTTCTTACAGAGATATGAAATTGCAGAGCACTACTGGCGGTGGTACTCAAACTATGATGACATTGGAAGCAAGCAGTAACACGGTGACTGTAAGAAACTGTGTAGTAGAAACTAGACTTACTACTGATGATATTGAACTTTTTGGACAAGACGGTGTAGCTGGTGCTTCTCAATTACAGTTAAAAAATCTATCATGATAGTTCAGGAGGCAACGATACCATCATTGAAAAATCTGGTAATGGTAACCTTTCTCTCAAAGCAAATCAATTATTTGTTAAAAGTAGTGACGCTAGTGAGTTTTTACTAACAGCAACCGAGAACAATTCTGTAGATCTTTATTATGATGGTGTTAAGAAACTAGAAACCACTTCTGCTGGTGCAACTATCACTGGTAGTCTGCAGGTAAGTTCTAGTATTACTTCAAATTTTGGTATAACTATTCCTACTGGTCAGGGTATTACACTTGGTACTGGAGGTATATTTATAGCAGCTAGTCAGACAGTTCTAGGTACCACTTATACAGATTTCCTTCCTACTGGTGGTCAAGATGTAAGACACTGGAGTGATTCAAGTAATATTGGTATTGTCTTAAAAAATAGTGCAGGGGCAGAGTTACACTATCAAAATAATAAGAAACTAGAAACCACTTCTGCTGGTGTAACTATCACTGGCGATGCAACTATCACTGGTAGTCTGCAGGCAAATTCTATTACTACTAGTGCTACTGCTGTAGAAGAAGCAGTTGTTGGAACGATTACATTTACTGCGAATGGGGCTAGCAACTATACCTTTACTGGAACTGGTTATCCAATTGCTACTGCACAAACTACTGACCTTAATATGCATGTTGGTTTAAAGTATAAGATCATCAATACTGCTGGTAGTAGTCATCCTTTGGAGTTTAGATCTGGTGGTGTTGTTCACCCTGGATATGCTGCAGGTTGGATCACTGGTAGTAAGACTGGAACTCAATATATAACTATTCCATATAGTATACTATTGGGTCAAAACGTGCCACAAACGTTTGAGTATGCTTGTACATTGCATCCTACAAACATGAACGGCACCGTGCGTTTTGCATTCTTCTAATAAATATCTTAGGGTCAGACTAATCTTATGGCTATTTCATTTCCATCCAGTCCTACAGTTGGACAACAGTACACTGCAGCGGGTATCACCTGGGAGTGGAATGGATCGTCGTGGGAATCTTTACCTCCTGCAGGTGGAGGTGGTGGAGGATCAACTACTCTTGGTGGTCTAACTGATGTAACAATATCTTCTGTAACAACAGATCAAGTTATTAGATATGATGGTACATCTGCTTGGTTGAACGAACAAAATAATGTTCTCAATGTAACTACTAAGGCAAGCGATAATCTTAACTTAGCAGTCATACTTGCATCTGGTTCTACTGGTAATGTAGAAGTATATGCAGACGATACTCTTTACTATAATCCATCCACCGCATTGATGTTCTGGTGTAAGTATCAGTGGTACTTCTACTGGACTTTCTGGTAATCCTAATGTCTCAGTAACTAACTTAACTGTATCTGGTAACGCCAACTTTACTTCTGTAGGCGATGCAACATTTACTGGTGGTATTACTACAGGTGCTGGATCATCTGGATCTACTCAATGGAATGCAGCATATAACTGGGGTGATCATAGTGGTCAGGGATATCTAGTTGCTGGTTCTCTTTCTAACGTTGGTATTAATACCTTTAGTGATGTTGATACCGCAACAGCAGCACCATCAAATGGTCAAGCACTAATCTGGGATTCTTCTACTACTAGTTGGAAACCAGGGAATGCTGCTACTGCATCAGAAACAGATCCTGTATTTACTTCTTCTCCTGCTGGTAGTATTACATTAGCAAAACTATCAGAGTGGAATGCTGCCTATGGATGGGGTGATCATGGTGTTGCTGGTTACCTAACTTCGATTTCACTTCCTAATCTAACTGATGTAACTATTGGTAGTTTAGCTGCGGGTGATCTTCTTAAGTATAATAGTGGTACATCTCAGTGGGAAAATTTTAGTCCTACGTATCTAACTGCTGAGTCTGATACTCTTGATTCGATTACAGGTAGAGGTGGTACTATACATCTAATAACTTATCTGTTGGTGATCTTGTAGTTACTGGTAACCTTACGGTACAAGGAACACAAACTAATACTAACGTCACCACTCTCAACGTATCCGCAACTGAGATTGTTATTAATGATGGTCAGACAGGAACTCCATCTCAGAATGGATCCCTTAGAATTGATAGAGGTAGTGAACCTGATACAACTCTACGTTGGAATGAAGCGACTGATAAGTGGGAGTGGACAAATGATGGAACTAACTATAATAATCTAAACAACTATACTCTTTCTGTAGGAACTACATTATCAAGTAACGAAGCTACAGTTACTCTTACTGCTACAGATGGTACAACATCTAGTTATCAAATTCTTGCTTTGGGTGGTACAACCCTAACACATGAACCCGCTAACAATAGAATTACTTTCAATAGTTCTCAACCAGTAAATGCTGATTGGAATTCTACATCGGGTCTTTCTCAGATTCAAAACAAACAAACCTACTTCATTCTATACTTTACCTGTAGCGTCTACAACAGTTCTAGGAGGCATTAGAATCGATGGAACTAGTATTACTATGGATCCATCAAATGGACAGATTAGTGCTGCTCCTAGTGGATATACGTTACCTTTTGCAACTTATGCTAGCGTGGGTGGTATACAGGTTGGAGCAGGATTGACTGTTAGTAATCAGGGTGTTCTTTCTGCTAATGTTCAATCAATTCCTGTTGCTTCTGCTACCGTACTGGGTGGTATCAAGATTGGTTCTGGAATTACAATCAATAGTGGTACTGGGAGTTGCTAGTGTAGATCTTCCTTATGCATCTTCTACTGTACTTGGTGCAATTAAAGTAGGTAGTGGATTAGTTATTAATAACAGTGGAGAACTCAGCACTGCAGCAGGTGCTATTGGTATTGCATCTCCAACTACACTAGGTGGTATTAAGAATGGTCCTACTATTAATGTAGATCAAACTTCTGGTGTTGCTAATATTGTCGGTGCTACAACTTCTCAATTGGGTGGTGTGATCATTGGATCTGGTCTTGCTATCACTGCTAGTGGTGTTCTTAGTGCTACTGGTGGTGGCAGTGGAGGTGGTGGTACTCTTTCTAGTAGAACAACTATTAGTGGAACCACAATTCTTCTTGCTGATGGAACTTATGATACATTGAATTTAACTGGATTCAAATCATATGCTTTACTGCAAGTTAATCTATCTGATGCGTCATGGTGTCGCATATATAGTAGTAGCCAAGCAAGAACTAACGACTTACTTAGAAACGTAGGTGAAGACCCTGATCCTGGTTCTGGTGTGATTGCAGAAGTAATTACAACAGGTCAGAATCAACAACAAATTATTACTCCATTTACTGTGGGTGGTAATACTGAATCTCCAGTCAGCACTAACGTCTATGTAAATGTCAAGAACCTTTCTGGTCAGAATACAACAATCACTGCAACTCTCACTATCCTGCAACTGGAGGCGTAAATAGAACATGGCTGTAACCGCAACTACACATAGTAAACCAATTGGATGGTCGAGAAGTGATGTTATCGATCTGATTGAACAAGCACACACTACAGTCGGAGCGAACACTGCTGCCGTTAGTGGTTTGATTGCTGGTATTAAATCACACACTTATGGTGGTGAGAATACTCAACGCTTAACGTCCTCATGGGATTATTATTACGATGTTCGTCCCTCTGCTTGGACAGGTTCGGGTACAGGTGCTAGTTTTGAGGTGCATGTATACAATGGTAGAGTAAAAAAAGTTTATCTTAATCGCCCTGGTAGGGGATATGCGAATGGAGATGTTCTCACTCTAAATGATTTAGATTTTGGTGGTAACGGTTCTAATGGTGTACAGGATATTAATGTAACTGTTTATATTGAAGGGTATGCTACTGGTGGTAGCACTTATACTTTGGAGTATGATGCATCCAACAATCTGACTGGTGTTGATGCTAATGGTGCAGTCAATGTTCAAGGTGGTCTTACTGTTGCAGGAAATATCACAATTGCTGAAGGTGATACACTCTTACTTACAGCACAGACTGATTACACCTATATTATGTGGTATGACTTCCTTAATGATACTAGTCTGAATCAATCAGGTGTTTATGATTCATACCATAAGGAAGACTGGTCCGTTAATAATGTTGTTAACCAAGGTGCTTATGGACCTAGTTCGGATGAAGACTATAAAGTTTTGAAATGGAAACCTGCACCTGGACAAGCAGGAACATATTATTTGAGACAGGATGATACTACTGCTTGTGTCCATACAATTACTGTAGTTGCTGCTAGTCAGTCTAGTGTTGTTGTTTCTCAGTTTGGTGCAGCAAATAGTTTTTATGATAAGCAAGCAAGACAAGCTGCTGTAGCTCCTTGGGGCGTCTGTAGAAGAGATGTTGATGGTACTAAGGTATATGGATATACATATCAGGCGTATCAATTTAATGAAGACGTTAATGGTCAGGTAGAACTTAATATTTCTACAGGATCTGACTTTGCTCCACAATCAACAGTTCTTCCTAATTCATATACTGTTGATAGTAATGCACGTCAAGGCAAGGGTTCCGAGTATGATTACACAAATGATTCCAACGTAGATTATTACGACCAAGCACAATATATGTGGGATGCTCGCTTCAAAGGTGATGAATATTTCGATAGGTATGGTAATCCTAGACAGCATCGTTACAATGATTCCAATATGAGTAGCGGTAGTGGTAGTTATGCTACTGCTAGACATGATGATCATGGTCAAATCATTGCTGATAGAAATGCATACAATGCATATTCACTTGATCTAATTTCGTATCAGTCTTCATCTGATCCAAATTTTGTTGTGTATTCTTTCAAGCAACCTAACCTTTCATCAACTAAGTTGAGAGAGAATACATTCATGACTTGGTTTGTACATGATTACGTTTCTCCTGGATTGTTTGATTATGATGAATTGTTCTTGGGTGGCGTTACTGTAATCTATCCAAGCACAAGTGATACATCTGTATCAATTAAATTTAGATCTTTCCTTGGTGGTCAGCACGTCTACAACTATGATGGAAACTTCTCTAAGAGAAGCGCTGAGTTTGGATTCTTACCAGTAGTTACTAATGGTAGTTATCCTTATGGTAGGGGAACTGATTATGTTGATACTGATTACGGATCCACATCACTAGATACTGAGTATGGATCAAGTTCACACGTACATATTTACACTAGGTCTAATTTACCTCACACATATAGAAGCGTTGGTGGTGATTACAATAATGACTATGCTCAAACAAGACTTCCCGATTCTACTAACTTTAATGCAGTCATTAAAGGTATTCCCTTGAGTGCGAAGATCGCTCCAGTACCATACTATCTACCTAATGACTTTGCTATGATTGACTTTGATGTTGCTACACCAGCAGCAAACATTCAGCAAGGTGATACGATTACTGTTAGTGCAACAGAGATTTACACTGTAATTCAAGGATCTTATAATCAAACAGACAGAACTAGAGGAATTCTATTCTGTGCTAGAACAACCTGATTGGGGGTAGGATGAAAAGGTTAGTAGTAAAAGCGTGTGGTAGATCTCCACTAGAGGACATCCGTTTATCTATTGAGGCAAGACTACCATATGCTCAGTTCCATGAAAGTTTTAGAAGCTTTCGTACATTAACTTTTGATATTCCTGATGAAAACATTGACCAAGTAAAGTCAGATGTTAATCAGTGTGGACATAAATGCTTTTGGGATAGAACTTATAAGTTAGATCCTGTAGAGGGAAAGTCTGAGTCTGTAGAATTAGATAGTGCTGAACTGAATCTAGTTAATAATACTAAGTTTGCTTCTGGTTCTGGTAGTGGAACTGTTTACGTGCGTGTTAATCAACTGAATGGAGTAAACGTATACGAGTTTTCTAACAGTGGGAACTGGTAATTGGTTTTACCCTACAGACTATGCAGGTATAGCATCAGGAACTACTATCACATTTGATCAGGGAGATCCTACTAACGCGGGACATCCTTTTAGATTATCAGAGACGCAAGATGGTACTCATGGTGGCGGTGTAGAATATACTCAAGGTGTAAGTGTCTTATCAAGTTCTCCTGGTAGTGCTGGAGCTGGTATTACAATAACTTTCGGTACGGCAACAGCATCTAGATTATTTTTCTATTGTACTGCTCATCCTGGTATGGGTAGGAACACTATATCTCCAAAAAAGATATGGTGCTATTTGTATGTCTTATGATACATGGCATCTAGATAGAATCTCCAAGAGAGAAAGAACATCAATGAACTCTCAGTTCAGTTGGACTCATGATGGAGATGGTGTTGATATCTATGTTATTGATAGTGGAGTTCGTGGTGCTAGTAGACCTACTGGTGTTGGCGCAGCACTTCATCCAGAATTATTTCATCCAGATAATAGAACTGATCTAGATGGTGCATCAGAGCAAGGAGACTATAGAGTATATCAGTTACCACATTATGCTGGTGCTTATGGTACTAACAATGAAGATGATCAAGGTCATGGTACTAAATGTGCGATCATGGCTTCTGGATATAGATATGGTGTCGCTAAGAAGGCACGTATTTATTCTCTGAAAGCATTCAACTCTAGTGTTAGCGGATCATTCTCTGGTATTCTTTCAGCATATCAAGCAGTCATTGATCACAACGATGTTAATAATGGAAATTACAAAGGTGATAATAGACCAGCAATTATCAATGCTTCTTTTGGGGCAGGCACTCCTTCTGGAGGCACACCTATCATTGAACTTAATGATGTAGGAACAGATTTTCCTGCAAACGATCTCGAAGCACTGGATGAAATCGAAAGCACTGTTTGTAGATCAAAAAATATTATTATCGTTCGTTCTGCTGGTAATGGATTTGATTCGGCACAAGATACTTTCCTTGGTCCTATGCAAGCAAAGTTTGCTGCAGGTGCTAGAACATCAGGACCACAGGATTTAAGATTTAATAACGTTGACTTTGATCAACCTAAGATTAGTGTTGGTGCTACTGAGTACAACGATACTCATGCTGACTTCTCTAACTATGGAAATTCTGTAGACGTTGTTGCTCCTGGTGTTAGAGTAGAGTGTCCTACTTATGACTGGACAACTGCAACTAACTATCTGGATACATGGAGTTCTTGGTACGAAACTATCCAGGGAACTTCTTTCTCTGGACCTATTGTTGCTGGTATCCTAGCAGTGTGGGCAGATTATAATAATTATAATTTGAATACAACTACACTACCAGTATTAGCAAAGACTTGGATCACTACAAACAACCCAGGTCATAGAGCAGATGCTGGTAGAAGTATTACCTATCCTATTGATGAGATGGACGAGAGAGAAATCTCTGCTGATCCATTTACTACCACTAATGGATCTTCTCAACTTGTAATCAAGTTTCAACCAGTAGATGCATCTCATTTCTTAGGTAATGTTGGTAAGAAAATTCAGTTAAGAACACCATCTCCTCTACCAACACTCGTAGGTAATATCAACGTATCAGATGTGTTTAGTGAGAATTGGTATGGTATTATTGGTGAAGATTCTGTACAAAATACAGTAACAGTTGATCTTGGTTCTGGAAATATATTTACATCAGATAATATTAATGTTGGTGGTGCAGGACCATTCTCTTTAGGTATCATCACTGGTACACACCAAGAGACTGATGGTCCTCACTTTGGAAGCATAACCTTATCTACCAGAACTGATGCACAAGAAACTGCAACTCCTCCTACTGGTACAAGTGTTGGTACTGGTCTTCCTGTTGATGCTGGATATTTTAATCCTGCAAATAGTACGTTCACTGCCTCTACATTAAAGGGTGCTATCTTCCCCTTTGTTGAGAAGACATATACATGGGCACAAGGACAAGGAATAATTAGTCAGAGTC
>UEXL01000491.1_pt1 | contig 15985 bp, 34 predicted proteins | sample 1796671 | NCBI WGS metagenome assembly UEXL01 (sample SAMEA4772471, study PRJEB27181) | metagenome
CCAAGTCCATGGATGAATTAGATTCTTTATCTTTAATGTTGTATAGAAAACCATTAGAGAATCAGATGATGAGTATGAAGACTTAAAAGACTTTGCTGGACAACAATCTTTAAAACCAGGTTTAATTGATGAGTATAGAAATTACAAATGGGTCAGAAGATGCAGGTCAACCTGTTTTATCTCTAGATTATTTTGAAATGGAATTTGGTGCAGCAAGAATGGGTGTTAAAAAAGGTGGACCAATAGAATTAAATATTAATGTTGGTGGAAATAACATGGAAGATATTAAAGGACAAACAGCAGGACCTGATTGGTATTATGATAGAATGCAAGCTTTAGAATTTGAATTTGGTGATGAATTAACTGAAGAAGAAATTGCTGACATAGCTTTTGATAGTGATAAATTTTATGACAAAATGGGATATGAACCAGGAGACTATAAAAGTGGTAGAGTTGGAAAAATGATGGTGGCATGATGGCATATGGATATGGACGTACCTATTCAAGATTTAGCAGAAGAATTTGAAATTAAATTTGGTAGACCAGCTAATTCAAGATGAATTAAAGATTTTATAAACAAAATATGAGTATAATGGTATTTATCTATGATGGAAGATCTCAAGAATAAGGCTGCTCAAGGTGGGCTGATGAATCTTGGTGGTAAAGAAATGGATTTAAGAGGTGGTGGATTTGTACCTATGGGTGCAAAAGAAAGAGCAGATGATGTACCTGCAAGATTATCTAAAAACGAATTTGTAATGACAGCTGACGCCGTAAGAGGCGCTGGTGGTGGTAGTGTACAAAAGGTGCAGACCTTATGTATGATCAAATGAAAACATTGAAGGACAAGCATAATGGCTACTACGGTAACAAGACAATTAAGGGAACCATTTGTAGAGGCCGCTGGTCTCGGTATAACTAACAAGGTTTAAATTAGGTAAAAGTATTCCAACATCTACTTATACAGGTAGAGGTTTTGTAGCAGGTCAATCTAATTTAGAAACAACAAGCAGCAACAGCAGCACAAGGTTTAAATAATTTATTAGGCCACAAGGTTAGGTTCAATTTCAAAGTCCATATCAACAACAAGTAATTGATACATCGCTTGCAGCGATGAACAGAGAACAAGCTAAAGGTTTAGGTGCATTAAGAGATTCAGCAGTTAGATCAGGAGCTTTTGGTGGTGGTAGAGAAGCTGCTATGATGGGTGAGTATCAAGCAACAGCAGACTTGGCTAGAGCAATGCAAGAATCACAATTAAGACAACAAGGTTTTGCAGATGCAAGACAAGCAAGAAGCAGCAGATTTACAAGCACAACAAGGTTTAGGTACATACCAATCTCAACTAGGTGGACACAAAGACAAATTAATCAAGGTCAACTAGCAGCGGATCAAGAAGCAGCTAGAGAAGCAGCCTTGCAGATTACACACAACTAGGTTTAGTTGCTCCACAACTTGCATCAGTAATTGGTGGATTCCCAGCAGCTACACAAATGCAATCAACACCTCCTCCAAGCACAACACAACAGTTACTTGGATTAGGAATCGGGGCCGCTGGATTAGGTGGTGCTGTATCGAGTATGTTTGGATAATATGAGCAGAATTTTAAGAAGACCAATGTTTAGAGGTGGCCAAGTTGAAAAAGTGAAGGTGGGTTATAGATCAAATGGGAGTAGCTATGCTAAGGTGGTGAGTTGTATTAACATGGAGATTAGAAGATATTTAGAAATTCAGAAAAATTCCACCTGAAAAGTAAAGAACCTGTCTACAGGAGATTATTTAAGAATAGCTAGTGCAGGTATGGATATTCTAGGTGCACCTAGTGAAGGAAGTGGTATTGGCGGAGCATTAAGAAGTGCTGCAGGTCCTTTATCTAAACTAGGTGGTGACTTAGGTTCTTCAATTGATGCAAGAGAAGCAGCAGCTAAAAATTATATGAAGCACAAATGAATAGAAGAGGTGATATCATTACAGGAATTACAGGTGTACAATCAGAATATGATATAGGAATGGCTAAAGCTAATAAAAAAACAGCTACAGAAATTTCACTAAATACAATTGATGCATATTATAATGAGTTAATCGAAGCAGAACAAGCTAAAGAAAATCCAGACATGGTTGTAATAGAAAACTATAAATCTGAAAGAGATTTTTCTAAACTAGATGTTGCACAAGGTGGTAACAAAGCATCTAAATTTAGAATATTAAACCCACAAACTATTGAAGCTGCACAAGATATAGTCTTTGAAGCTTTAACTACTTCATTAGGTAGAGAACCTACATTAGAAGAAATTCAAGCAGGTGTAACTAAATACTTATTGGGTGTTGTTAAAGGTTTTGATCAAGGGTTATCGGGTGTTGACCTTAAAGCTGATGGTGGTAGAGTTGGTAAAGCAAATGGTGGTATGATGACAGAAACTCCAACAGGAATGACAGATGTTAATGTACAAGAAACAGAAACTATGCCAGCACAAACAAACGAAATTAATATATCATACGATCAACTAAGAGATAGATTACCTCCTGAAGTTACAGATGATATTGTTTTATTAATGTCTCAAAGCTATGAAGCGTTAGCAGACTTTGCAGAAATACAAACACAAGCTGACGTAAATCAATTCAATACAAAATATAACGTTCAACTATTCCTACCACAACAATCGGGGGCGTAATGGCCGACAACGTACCATACAAGTACAGAAAATCTGATAGTGAATTAACAGAGAACGAAGTTCTTAATGCTGTTAAATACCAAACTACAAAAAATAATTTAGAAGAACCAAAGTCTCAACCTAAAGATTCTGTTTTTAATCCTTTCTCTATATTGCTTGCGGATCCTACATTAGGTACGCAGATGTGGATACAAAAGTTTAAGTACAATAAAAAAATAGCTGACGGTAAATTAGATGAAGTTACCGATCAAGAAAGATTATTGTTTGAAAGTAAAGTTGATCCTAAACAACCTTTTTTAAAAAGAATATTTTCTCCTAAAACTTATTTACAGAGAGATACAGAAAAAGAAGTAGACGCTGTTGGTGAAGTTATGGAAGGTGCTGTAACTGGTTTACCTTTAGCAGGTAAAGCAGTTGGAGAATTATTAACTACAGGTATTGATTATACTTTTGATACAAATTTTACTAAAAATTAGATGAAATAACAGATGAGTTTTTAAATTACACAGGTGAACCTGAAACATTAGCTGGTCAAATTACACAATTTGGTACACAATTTCTACCTTTGGTGTAGTTAATAAACTTAATAGGTAACATAGGAAAACTTAAACCTTTTGTTGGTAAAACTTTAGGAATGAGAAATTCTAAACTTGTTAACAAAAATAGATTTATACAATCAGGTGCAAACATTGCACAAAGAATGGGAACAGGTGCTTTGTCTTTAGGAGCTACAGATTTTATATTTTCTGGTAAAGAAAGATTAGATCCTATATTTTTAGAAAGAACAAACGAAGAAGGTAAAACTGGTAGAGAGCTTGCTGCTGCTAGGTTTGCAAACAAAATTAAATTTGGAAAGAAGGTGCATTAATAGGAGCTGGTTTTCCATTAATAGGAGTAGCAGCTGGAGGAGCAGTAAAGGTATTGGTTATGGTGTAGGTGTAACTTATGATTTAGCAGGTAGAGTTGTTAATCCTTTAGTTACAGCAGTTACAAAAGCTGCAGCATTAGATCCAATTGTATTACCTTCTTTAATAAAGGAGTAAGATTAAATGCTGGTATGTATGGAGAAATTGGAACTAAACTTTAACATTAGGTGGAAAACCTCAAGCATGGACAAACAACTTCCTGATTATAGTCAGTGGAGAAAATTTACAGTAGATAATGTAGATCCAGTAAAGAGGTTTAAAAGAATAGACAATGCTACTTCTGCAATTAGATCTGCTGGGAAAATACAGCTTCTGCTTTATTTATAAAAGGTTCTGCTAGTAGAAACATCAGAGCTTCTGCTAAAAAAATACAAGACTTATTAAAAAGTATAGAAGTTAAATCATATGATTTAGCTAAAGGATTTGAAAAAGCATACAATACTAATAAAACTTCCCATCATTAATGGATCAATATTTAGATGAAGTATTAGAAGTACTAGAAAATAAAAGAAAATTATCTAATCTTCCAAAGTTATGCAAAATACAGTTAAACTTTTAAAAGATGAAATTGTTAAAATTGATAAAGCTTATAAGAAATTTATACCGGATGATGATAGTTTTGCTCGCATTAACAGGAGGCACTAAGAGTTATATAAAAATCATTTGCTTTTTAAATAATCCTGGTTATGCAATGCCAGTCATGACCTATATTTAAAACGCTGCTAAATTTGCATCAAAAGTTATTAGAAAAGATAAAAATTTAATTGATGAAGCTGTAGCTGCAGCAGGTAAAGGTGTAAGCAAAGCTCAAGCTATTAAAGATTATTCATGTAATGATTAGACAAATTTACAAATGGGTAAAGTAGATAGTAAAATCCTATGGAAATTTTAAGAAAAGTAGGTGAAAGATTAAACTTAGATGACTTTTTAAAACAAGGAGAAGAACTTCCAGATGTTATTAATAAATTATTAGGACAAGAAAGAAATTTAAAAATAATGTATTATTTACAGCAAATATGATGACAGCTGTATCTAATAAACAAATGTATGATTCTTTAGCCAGAGTAATGTTACAAGAAGGACAAGTATTTACATCAGCTGCTGCTGCAAGAGCTGCTAAAGGTTCTCCTGAGGTTGTACAGATTGGAAGAATAGATGGACTTAATGGTTTAAAAACTACACTAAGTGATTTATTTACAGACGCTGAAACAGCAAGAATTCTTACAACTAACAGAGGACCCTTAGATATTTTAGCTGAGATACCTGGTTATGCTACTATGCTTCAGTTTAAAGCCGGTGTGCAGTGGGGTAAGACTGTGGGTTCACCAGCAACAGGATCAAGAAACTTTATTACAGCAGCAGACTTTGCATTAATGCGAGGACTAATTGGTGGCAGAGCTTCTGTTACTAACTCAGTTAAAATGCAAATGGATGACATATATAATTCTGGAAAATTATCTAGGTAGCGCTGAAGAAAAACTATTAGCTAATATAGAAGAAGGAATTAAATACGGTGCACTAGATGAAAACATAGTTGTAACTGAGTTAAGAGAATTATTAAAAGCTACACAAAAAGGTAAGAATATAGGTCGTTTGACTCGATGATTAAAATTGCAGGTGAAGCGCGGATCGTTGAGCTTATGGGTAAACTGTATGCAGGTGGTGACCACGTATGGAAATGGTATGGTTACAACTGGTATAAATCTTTTCTATCAGACTATGCTAGAAAAGATATGGGAAGAATGAAACAATGGTTTAGTAAAGTAGCAGGTAGAGAATTAGATATGCTTAATAATGATGGTAGTAAAAAAACATTAGACGAAGCTATTAAAGAAGCGTCAGCTTACTATGTAAGGAACACTATGCCTACATATAGTAAAGTACCACCATTAATTAAAGGTGTAAGAAATTTACCACTTGGAAACTTTGTAGCTTTTCCTGCAGAAACTTTAAGAGGTACATTTAATGTAATGAATATATCTACAAAAGAAATTTTATCAGGTGATCCTATTTTAAGAGAGATGGGTTACAGAGGTTTGATTGGAATGTTTACTACACAAGGTGCAAAAGGATTAGCATTAATGAAAACATATGGAGCTCTTACAGGATTAACTCAAGATTTAATGAAAGAGTATCAAGCAAACTTAGCACCTGGATATCAAAGAAACTCACAGTTGTTAGCTATTTCTAAAGCTGTAAAAGGTAAAAATTTAAAATGGTGGATCTATCTACAATTCTTCCATATGATTATGTACAAAGACCATGGAGAGCATTAAATAATGCTATACAGAAAAAGAAATTACAAATCAAAGTGCTGGTAATTTTATAGCTGATTTAATGTATGCAGAAGATGGACCTATGAGAGAATTATTAGATCCATTTATTTCAACACCTTAGGTCTCGAAGCTTTAAGACATACGTACAGGTTATACTAAAATGGTAAAAGAATTTTTGAGAACTAGATGATGAAGAAACAAAAAATAATAAAAGATTTGATTATCTTGTACAAGCACTAGAACCTGGTGCTGTTACTACACTAAGACAATTGTATTCTTCATACACAGTGTGCCTTACAAAGGTAGAGTTTATGATCAACAAGATGTTTTAACTGGTTTGTTTACAGGAGTTAAACCATATGATGTAGATGTAAATAGAAACATAGATTTTTAATTAATGACTACAGTAGAATTAGAACTAAAGCTTTTCAAGCTAGTGATTTATATGATCTTGATGCTTGGAGATGTGGTTATAGAAGATTTTATTAGAATACAAAGAAATATATTTAGAGAACAACAAAGAATTTACAGAGCATTTAAAACAGCTCAAAATTTGGTGTTAGTAAGTATGCAATTAAAAAGAAATGAAAGAAAGAAATATATCAAGAGGAGATATAAGAAGAATTTTAGATGGTAGATATGATCCTCTTCCATTCTCTGAAGATAGATTTGAAAACAAAATAAAAGATTTAAGAAAAATAGAAAAAGATAGAGGCTCTAATAGAATGATTAATAAGAGATCTTTCTATCCTAAAATGGAATTAAAATCTATTTTAAGAAAACTAAAAGACAAAAATTAGATGAAGAATTTATGTATGATAAAATTATAACAACTGATCCACCAAGATTTAGTGAAGGATTAACATCAATTGAATTACCTCAATCTAACACACAAGCTGCAGTGCAAACACCACCTTTACCACCACAACCAGCAGCAACTCAAGTAGCAAGCGCAACTACTGCACCAATTAACCCAGCAACAGGATTGACAACTGTTGAAACTGCTTTACTATCACCAAGCGAACAAGCAATCAGATTAAAACAAAGAGTTTAAAATTATGGCAATAGAACCTAAAACAACTAGAGAACACATTTTATCTTTATACGGACACATTTCAGGTGTTAAGAAAAATTTAAAACATGTACACGAAGACGTCGAGAAATTGGGCGGTAAGATAGACAAGGTCTATTGGGTTCTCTTAGCGGCTGCGGGAACTGCTGCACTCTTCGCCATAGAAAAAATCATTAACTAGGAGAAAAATTATGCAGTTGAGTAAACACTTTACTTTAAGAGAGATGACCAATTCGATGACAGCGCAACGTAAGGGCATAGATAATACACCAGGATCAGGTGAGATTAAAAGTTTAGGTGATTTGTGTTATGAGGTTTAGAACCGCTACGGGCACACTTTGACAGGCCAGTTACAATTACCAGCGGATACCGCTCAGAGGCGCTCTGTGAGGCCATAGGCAGCAAAAAAACGTCACAGCATGCCAAGGGCCAGGCGGTCGACCTAGAAATATTTGGCGTGCCCAACATTAAGACAGCTTACTGGCTACAAAATAACGTGGATTTTGATCAGCTCATCATGGAGTACTACGACAAAGATGATCCAGCAGGCGGATGGGTCCACATAAGCTATCACGAATCAGATTCAAACAGAAAACAAGTATTAACCTTTGACGGTAAAAATATACCGAAGGCCTTCCAGATATGGAATGGAAAGACGGCAAAGTCGTAGGTTAGTTTTATGAAAAATAGTTTGTTGGTGCATCAGCACTTAATCGTTCGTGCTGAAGCAGCTAGACCTCCTATGGATGAGGAACAATTAACAGAATGGATGAAAGAATTTGTAGAGTCTATAAATATGAAAATATTTATGGGTCCTTACGTTAAGTATTGTAACATGGAAGGTAACAGAGGTATCACTGCTGTTGCAATTATAGAAACATCACATATCACTATGCATATATGGGATGAACCTAATCCTGCACTTATGCAGTTTGATGTTTATAGTTGTGGTGAGTTTGATGTAGAGAAAATTTGTAACAAAATAAAACAAGACTTTGCTACTACAAAAATAGAATACAAGTTTTTGAATCGCGAAACGGGATTAGTGGATTTGTAATTTTTGACAAAAATACTTTTGTCTTAGAAAATCCTATCTACACATACAGCCCATAAAGTTACCAGAGCCATCATTCATTATATGTAAGTTTAAAGTATCAACATAACCTGTTAGCTTGAGTCTCAATATTTCACATAAATCAAAACAATCTATTTCAGCAGTTATAGCAATACCTTCCATTAGTTTTTTTGTAACAGGTATCAATTGATATAGACCATCATTAATAATTATTAGATCCATGATTTTAATTCCTCTCCCATAACTTGACTAGCTATGTCAATTTTATTACGTAAAGCTTTTACAATCTTTTCATCTACAGTTTTTGGTGCTATAAAGTCTACGTATGTTACCGACTTCTTTTGACCTATTCTGTGTGCTCTGTCTTCTGACTGTAGTCTTTTTTCTAAGTCATATCCATTAGAGAAATATACAACTGTACCAGCTTCTGTAAGTGTAATACCATAACCTGCGGTTTGTGGATTACCTATAAAGTATTTAACCTTAGAGTCAGGGTCCTGGAAAGCTTTGATAGCTTTAGCTCTATCATCAGCTGACGTAGCACCATAATATTGTACAACTGTTTCTTCTCCATACTCTTTAGATACAGTTTTGACTAATGCTTCTATGTCATGAATATAGTTAGCCCATATAATAACTTTACCTTCTACTTCATCTAACAAATTAATTAATTCATCTGTTCTAGAATTTTTAAGATCAGTGGTTGTGCCATCATCATTTTTTAGATGACCACACGTGATTTGGTGTAGTCGCATCATTTGAGTCAGTACGTGAGGCGCTGTAGCCATTTTACCTTTTATAGAAGCGAGGGCCGCGGATTTCATAGTAGAATAAGCTTCTTTTTGCTCTTTACTTAGCTCTACTTCTCTTTTTATGTACACTTTATCAGGTAAATCTAGGCATTCTTCTTTTAATACACGATAAGAAAAACCTTTTAGTATTTCTGCAAGTTCATCTAATCTTTGATAACTATGTACAAGTTGTACTCTACGACCACCAAAGTTGTGAGTCTTCATAACTGCATATCTATTTTTAAAAGAATAGTATGAGCCAGATTCTAATAACTCTTCATGCAAGAAAGCGCATTGGCTAAATAAATCTAGTGGTGATTTAGTTACAGGAGAACCTGTAAGAATTCTTTTATAATAAGCTTCTTTACCTAACGCCTACAATAGCTTTAGTTCTTTTAGCTGTAGGTGTTTTAATTGTAGTAGATTCATCAATAGCCATGATAGCTCTATGTGCTCGTAAAAATTTACCTGCAAACAATCTACCTTTTTTGTACTTAAAGCCTCAACATTCATAATTAGGATGTGAAGGTCATAGCCAGTTTAAATAATGATTGATACTCTTTATCCTTTGTTTTGATGTTGAAGCAGTCCAGAGTACCATTTTAGGTTGTATGTGACTAGCTAAATGTATTGGTATTTCTTGAGTAAACCAGTTGTTATAAACACCTTTGGTGCTATAATTAATGCGCCATTTATTTTACCTTTATCATAAAGCATAGCATATTATCTACTAACACTTTTGATTTACCTGTACCCATTTCCATAAAGTACGCATAGTTTTTATCAACAGATTTTTCTAATGCTTTAATCTGATGAGCATAAGGCTTAGTCTTAAATTTATAGTTCATAATTTTTCTTCTTTCTAGTTGACAATTATATAAACACTACTATATAGTCTGTCAAGAGAATAATAGAATTAAATAGAAAGTTTAAAAATGAAAAATAAAATATTTGAATTATACAAACCTAAGTCTTTAGCAGAGTTTTTATCTTTAAAGAAGAAAACCTAAAGAAAATTTGTTTATGTATTACAACATCCACCAGCTAATATAAATATATTAGGTGCATCAGATTTTGGTTACTTGGTAATTTGTTTACCTAACTTTGGTCCAGACTCACAAATAATATTTAGCTCTAGTCCTTTTGTTTTTAAAATGCAAAAAAACTTAAAAGATTTTAGAGAACAAGATTACGTATTATTAACAGGAGATCCTGCAGTTATAGGAATATCTTGTGCAATAGTAAGTGATAATACAAATGGAAAATTTAACCTCTTGAAATGGGATCGAAGAGAGGCTAAATACTATCCTATTAATTTCGATCTCTATCAGAAAGGATAACTATGAGTGACGATATAAGAAATATGATGTTAAATGATTCTACAGATCTTTTAGATAATGTAGAAGTAAATACTATAGCTGCTGAGTGTGTTAATCTTAAAAAAAAAGAAGATGAGATTACAGATTTAGAGGAGCAACTTAAAAAGAAAAAAGAAGAAGCAGACTTTATAAGTTCTAGTGTAATACCAGAACTACTTGCTGAACAAGGTTTATCAGAAATTAAATTAGCTGATGGATCTAAAGTATCTGTTAAAAAAGAATTCAGAGCAACAGTACCTAAAGATGATACTAAAAGAGAGAGTGCTCTACAATGGCTTCGTGACCAAGGATTAGGTGATATTATTAAAAATAATGTTTCTGTTTCTTTTGGTAAAGGAGAAGACGACAAGGCAGAGCGATTGCTTAACCTTGCAGCTGAAAATGGTTTTGAACCACAACAGAAATCTGATGTGGCTTGGAATACATTAACAGCTCTATATCAGGAGCGTGTTGAGGCCGGCCTCGACATGCCTTCTGATGCTTTAGTCTTTGGATTAAAGATAAAACTAAAATAAGCCGGAAATAACTAATGGAGAATGTATAATGGCTAATGAAATGAAGCTAAAAACACAGGATCAGTTGCCTTGTTTGGCGATGACCTGCAACAAGGTTTTGAAAACATGACGCAAGAAGATATGGCGTTACCGTTTGTCAGAATCTTAGGACAACTATCACCGCAGGTAACTGATGGTGATGCGAAGTATATAGAAGGTGCTAAACCAGGCATGATTTATAATACTGTTACCAGCGAATTGTTCGATGGTAAAAAAGGTATCAAGGTTATTCCTTGTTATTACAAAAAGGATTATCCAGAATGGTCTGATAGAGGAGATGGTCCAGGTGCTCCTGTAGCTTCTCACCTACCAAACAGTCCGGTAATTCAAACAGGTAAGAGAGATGGATCTAAAATTAGATTACCTAATGGTAACTATTTAGAAGAGACAGCTTCTTATTATGTTTTGGTTGAAACAAAAGCAGGTGGGATGACACCAGCGTTGATAACTATGAAATCAACGCAGCTTAACGTCAGTAAAAAATGGAATTCTATGATGAAAACCATACAAATACCTGATGGTAAGGGTGGATTTGCTATCCCTCCAATGCATGGGGTTGTGTATAACTTAGCATCTGTACTACAAAAGAACGATAAAGGTTCTTGGTATGGTTGGTCTGTTACACAGGACAGAATCATGGGACAAGAAGATAAAGCTTTGTACTTAAGTGCAAAGGATTTTAATCAGAGTGTCTCAAAGGGTAACGTGCAAACAAAAGCTGATGTTGAAGAGAAAAGTAAAGATAGTACTCCGTACTAAATTTATTTTGAAGGGGATCGCAAGATCCCCTTTACAAAGAAAGGAAAAAGGAATATATGGAAAAATTCAAACAAATATTTAGCGGATTAACTATAGCATATGGACAATACCAACCCGGTGACAGAGGAGAAAATGGCAAACAACAAGGCAAAGCCTTTATTGTTCGTAAAAACGTCAACGACGGGCTTTGGTCCGATCACTTGGCAGGAAGAGGTCCGGCCCTCGGGATTATCCCTATCACAGATACTAATGATTGTAGGTGGGGGTGTATTGATATTGACGAATATAACTTTGATCACGCTAGCCTCATTAAAAGTATTAGGATCATAAGTTACCCTTAATAGTTTGCCGTAGTAAGTCAGGCGGCGCACACGTATTTTTATTTACTAAAGAAAACATTCCAGCATCTTTGATGCAATCAAAATTAAAAGAAATGGCTATCGTATTAGGTTATGAAGGGTCAGAAATTTTTCCAAAACAAACAGAAATATTAGTGGAACGTGGGGACACTGGTAATTTTTTAAACTTACCCTACTATGATGGAACGAAAGGATTAAGATATGCGATTGATGATAACGGTAATGCTATTACACTTGAGCAGTTTTATACGCGTATGATAAGTATAGTTGCACCAAAGGAGATGTTGAAGGAATTCGAGTTGCAGAACAAAAAGAGAAGAAGCTTTCCCCTTGGGACCGCCGTGTTTAAATAAATTAGCGTCAATTGGTTTTGGTGAAGGATCTAGAAACAATGCATTATTTAACATAGCAGTTTTTTATAAACAATCTAAACCTGATACATGGGAAGATGAAATTGTAAAAGCCAACATGAAATTTATGGATCCACCATTAAATAATAATGAGGTACAACAATTAATTAAATCAGTTAACAGAAAAGGTTATGATAAATATAGATGTAAAGATGCACCTATTAATTCTGTATGTCAATCAGGTTTGTGTAGAACTAAAAGATTTGGTGTAGGATTTGGTGAAGAAGAGATGCCTGTCCTTGGAAGTTTAACTAAGTATACATCAACACCACCGCAGTGGTTTTTAGATGTAGATAAAAAGAATAGAATTAAAATCAGAACAACTTTACAATCCTGGTATGTTTGCTTTAGCATGTTTAGATCAAGCAAATAAAATTGTACCTGTACCTAAACCAAAAGATTGGAAACAACATTTTTTTAAAACCAATGATGACTAACTTACAAGAAGTAGAACCATTGGAGTCTTTAGATCCTATTAATGAAGTAACAGGACTTCTGCAAGATTGGACTACTAACAGACAGACAGCAAGAACTATGGACGATATATTTAATAAATTACCATACACAGATGGAGAGTTTACATATTTTAGAATGGAAGACTTTTATAGTTTCTTAAAAAAGAATAACTGGGATATGGATAAAATTAAAACAGGTAACTTAATAAAAAGATTAGAAGAAATATTTGTAGAAGAAATAAGAATGACAATTAAAAAACAAACACCAAGACTAATTAAAATTAATACTATGAAAAAAGTAGAACCATCTACATCTAAAGAACCTTATCAACAGGAAAATTTTTAATGAAGTATAGTAAAGACTTAGGTAAAAATTGGCATTTAAGATTTAGATTAATAATACAAGAACTAACAGAAGAACTAGAACTAACACAAGTACAATTACAAATCGCAGAAAGGAAACTTAAAAAATATGAAGACAATAATACTAGGACCTCCAGGAACGGGAAAGACAACAACATTATTAAACTTAGTCGACGAATTTCTAAAAGATGGGATTAGACCTAAACAAATTGGGTACTTTTCGTTTACTAAAAAAGCCGCAACAGAGGCAGCTGATCGTGCTGCAGAGAAGTTTGGATTAGATAAAGAGAACGATTTACCTTTTTTTAGAACTCTACACTCATACGCATTTAATCAATTAGGTATGACTAAAGAGGAAAATGATGAAGTCAGAAGACTATAAGGAATTTGGGCAGAAATGTGGCATACCAATTAAGACTGCAAACTATTCTACAGAAGATGGTACATTTAATTCTGATAACGAATATCTTACAATTATAAATACAGCTAGAGTTAAACGTTTAGACTTATTAGAATACTATGATTCTAGAAAAAATATATTAGACATAGAACGAAGTACATTATTTTTATTGGCAGAAGAATTAAAAAGATTTAAAAAAGGAAAAGGTCTAAAAGATTTTACAGATTTACTAGAACTATTTTTAGAAAAAGAAATGTTAAATAAGTTTGAGGTGTTGTTTATAGATGAAGCACAAGATCTATCTTTATTGCAGTGGGATATGGTAAGAAAGATTTGGTCTAGAGCAGGTAAAACTTATATTGCAGGTGATGATGACCAAGCAATATTTAAATGGGCTGGTGCAGATGTAGATCATTTTATTGCACTCAAAGAAGAAGTAAACGATATAAAAATTTTAGATCAATCTTATCGTATACCTGGTGGACCTATACATGAACTATCACAAAGTATTATTAACAAAGTACAAAACAGATTTGATAAAGAATATAAACCTAGAGATGAGATAGGTATATTAAAAAGATATTCTGATATAACACAAGTCGATATGTCTAAAGGTAACTGGCTAGTATTGTCTTCTGCTAATTATTTTTTAGATGATGCTAAAGATTTATGTGAGATACAAGGATGGTACTATCAGTTTAAAGGTATGAACTCTGTATCATTAAAATTATTATTAGCTCTTAACAATTGGGAACAATGGCGTAAGGGTGAACTGTTAAATCATTTAGAAATAAAAAACATTTATGAGTACTTAGGATCTAGTGTAATACCTGGATTTCAAAAAGGTAAAACACTACACTCTGATACAAAATATAAAATAGAAGAGTGTCAAAAAGATCATGGTTTAACAACTTCTGCTGTATGGTTCGATGCCTTTGAAGGTTTAGATCCTATCACAGAAACTTACATTCGTAACATGAGGGCGAACGGTGAGCAGATAAATAAAAATCCTCGTATAAAAATGTCAACTATACACGGAGCGAAAGGAGGAGAAGCCGACAACGTTTTATTATTACAGGACCTTACAGGTGCAGCGATAGAAACTTTTAGTCATGACCCAGATGAATTACATAGATTATTTTATACTGGAGCGACGAGAGCGAAGCGTGAATTGCATGTGTTGGACCCTAAAAACTTTGATCGAGCTTATGTACTATGACCAATAAAGAAATATTTAAAAAGCTACATACGATTCATTAGACAAGCAGGTAGGCGGAAACACTACCGAAAAATATGAAGATTCAACCTGCTGAATTTATTAACGAAAATAAGTTGCTTTTTGCTGAGGGCAACGCTATAAAGTATATATGTAGGCACTCGGAAGGGTGGCATACAAGATATAGATAAAGCAATACACTATCTAGAGATGGTAAAGGAGAGAGACTACGAATGAGAAGAACACAGATCCCATTATTTGCACCCGAAACAGAATGGGTTGCACCACACGAACTAAAAGATTTATCAGGAGCCAAAGAAGTAGCTATTGATTTAGAGACTTATGATCCTGAATTAACTACGTTAGGATCAGGTAATGTCATTGGTAGAGGCCACATTGCTGGCGTTGCGGTGGCCGTAGAGGGCTGGTCAGGCTATTATCCGATAGGTCATGAGGGTGGTGGAAATATGGACAAAAACTTGTTTTAGAATGGGTCCAGGATCTAGTTAATCAAGAAAACTACCTTTATATTTCACAATGCAATGTATGATGTCTGTTGGTTAAGACAGCAGGTATAAAAATTAGAGGTAAGATTGTTGACACTATGATAGCAGCGTCTTTAATTGATGAGAATAGATTATCTTATGCATTAAATACGTTAGCTAAATTTTATGTAGGCATTGGTAAAGATGAAAAGATATTACAAGAAGCAGCTAAAAGTTATAAATCCTAAATCAGAAATGTACAAACTTCCTGCAATGTATGTAGGTGAGTATGCTGAACGTGATGCAGAGGCTACATTAAAGTTATGGCAAAGATTAAGTGTAGAATTATTAACCAAGAACTTATGGATGTGTTTAACCTGGAGACAAAACTATTTCCTTGTTTAGTTGACATGAGATTCAAAGGTGTAAGAGTTGATTTGAACATGCAGACAAATTAAAGAAAATCTAATGGAACGTGAAGCTAAAATATTAGTAAAATCAAAGGTTTAACAGGAATTGATGTAGAAATACACGCAGCAAGAAGTATCGCAAAAGCGTTTGACAAATTAAAATTACCTTATGATAGAACAGAAAAGAAATGAGCCTAGTTTTACTAAAACTTTTTACAAAACCATCCACATGAGTTAGCTAAATCAATTGCAGATGCAAGAGAGATAAACAAAGCGCACACAACTTTTATAGATTCAATTACAAAACATTCAGCTAATGGTAGAATACATGCAGACATAAATCAAATAAGGTCAGATCAAGGTGGAACTGTGACAGGTAGATT
>UEXL01000436.1_pt1 | contig 15967 bp, 13 predicted proteins | sample 1796671 | NCBI WGS metagenome assembly UEXL01 (sample SAMEA4772471, study PRJEB27181) | metagenome
TGCTTTAGCCCAACAAAAACCAGAGATTATGCAAGAGCTTGCAAAACGTGGTATTTCTATTACTAGAACAAATGCTCAAGTACAACCACAACAAATGCAAAAACAAAACTCCCCTGCACAAACAACTAATCCTGTAGTTAATGCTGCAGAAGGCGTTCTTGCAACAGGAGAGTTTAATCCTAATAGATTTAGGACAGTAGGAGGAACATACTTTGAGCCTGAAACATACAACCCTGACTTTGGTGTAAAACCTCCAACACCTGTTGCTGTTCTTACTGCCGCCGCAGCCCCAGTTGAACCTGCAGGTGGTTGTGGAAGAGGTATGATGTGGAATGGTCAAATGTGTGTAGTTGATCCTAATTATCGTTATGAAGAAAGTGAAGGACCAGACCCTGAGCCTGAAGAAAAAGAAGGACTTGAAAAAAGTTGGTACGAAAGGGATGAAGATTTTTATACAAACCCAAAAGAGTATATTGAAAAACAACTAGGTAGGGGTAAGTATAAACAAGAAGCTATGATTGGTTTGGCCTTAATTCCGGGATTAGGATTAGCTGCTGGTCTTGCTAATAAAATTGATGACCTTAATGGTATAGCTAAAGCAAGAGCAACTTTTGAAATAAATAGGGCTTTTAAAACAGAAGGTTTTGAAAAAGGTAATCCTTGGGCGGATAATATGGAAAAAACTCTTAATGGCCTTGGCAATAATTTACTTGCTTCTGGCGATATGTATAAAGATAGTTTTGCTAGGGATTTAGATTTTGATAGTTGGGAAGATGCTACAGGAAGTGATATAGGTGAAGCGGCTCGTAGAAAAGATGCTTATGCAAAATCTAGAGCTATTGAAAGGGAAAGACTTCAAAGAGAAGAATCAACTTATGTTCCTAGTCCAGAAGAACAAGTATTTGTTCAAACAATACTTAAAGAGCAAAAAGACAGAGATGAAGGGCCGGGTAATATAGGAAGAGGTGATGGGAGTAGGCCTTCAGGTGTTTCTAGTAGGCCGGGTGTGTTGATCCTAAAATCTCCTCACCATCCTTACTAACCCGGTTCTTCACCAACAAGTTCTACTAGAAATTCTAGTAATAAAAATACTACTTCTAATACAAATGGTTATGACGCATGGATGGCAGGAAATACTTCAAAGAGTAAAGATGATTACGGTTTTGGTAGTGCTTATAATTACAGGAGGCTTAGTACAAAGACGAAAGAAGAAGAAGTAACAATAAGGCTACCCAGCTACGGCTGGCCCCAACATAAGGAAATAATATGCCTGAACTACAAACTATGGAACAACCAAAAACAGCAGGGTTCGTAAACCCTAATCATAATAATCGTAATCGTAAACGAGTAGAGGAAGCTGAAAAAGAAATTGAAGAACTTGAGGGTAAGACCCAAGAGGAAGAAGTAGTAGAAGCTACTGAAGAAGAGACAGAGGTTGAGGACAAGAACCTTAGCCGTGAGGAAAAGTCTTTTAAGAAACGTTATGGTGATGTACGGCGTCACATGCAACAAAAAGAAAAAGACTGGGAAGAAAAGTTTGCTGCACTAGAAGCTCGTCTAGGTCAAGAAAACATTCGGCCCCTAAATCAGATGAAGACATTGAGTCATGGGCAAAAGAATATCCTGATGTAGCAAGCATTGTAGAAACTATTGCTGCTAAAAAAGCTCAAGAAATGTTTAGTAAAGCAGAAGACCGTCTACAAAAACTGGATGCTAAAGAAGCTGAAATATCCCGATCCTCTGCAGAGCAAGACATTCGTGATTCTCACCCTGATTTTGACAAACTACGAGAATCAGACCAGTTTCATGATTGGGTTGATGAACAACCTAAGTGGGTACAAGATGCTCTTTATGAAAACTCGGACGATGCTCGTTCAGTAATTCGTGTTATTGATCTATATAAAGTAGACAATGGTATGACTAAGAGTGACTACGCAGCAAAACGTAAAGCTGCTGCTGGCACTGTTAAGAAAGCTTCTAGGGCTTCTGTTGATGCAGAGGACACATCTGGCTCATTTAAAGAGTCTGATATTGCTCGTATGTCTGCACAAGAATACGAGAAACAAGAAGAAGCAATAACTAAAGCAATACAAACAGGTAAATTTATTTACGATTTATCTGGTAATGCACGATAATATATACTTGACAAATATAATTTTGTTAGTATAACTAGGGATTAGTATTCAGAAGCCACCATTAGGTCTACCTTCTGTACTAATCCCCCATACTAAAGCTCAAACAAAACACTAAGACTACCTGTATTAAGTATAGGCCCGTACTTAGATTAACCGGCCAGTTAATCCTAGTATGCACCCTAGAAAAGAATCAGCCTCTTCAGATAATGTTTGGCTCAACAAAGCCTAACTTTATAGGAGGACTTATTATGGCTTTTACAACCGCATCAGGTCATGGGAATTTACCAAACGGTAACTTTAGTCCCATCATCTATTCCAAAAAAGTACAGCTTGCTTTCCGCAAGAGTACTGTATGTGGCGATATTACTAACTCTGATTATTTCGGTGAAATTTCAGCTCAAGGTGATACCGTTAAAATTATTAAAGAACCAGAAATTTCGGTATCTGAGTATGCACGTGGTACAACTGTCACAGCACAAGACTTGGATGACGAAGACTTTTCTCTGGTAGTAGACAAAGCTAACTACTTTGCTTTCAAAATGGATGACATTGAAGAAGCTCACAGCCACGTCAACTTTATGGACCTTGCAACCAATCGTGCTGCATACCGTCTTGCTGACCAACATGACCAAGAAGTTCTTGGCTACATGGCGGGTTACAAACAGTCTTCTTTGCACTCACAAGCTGATGCACTGAACACTACTGTGAACGGTACTAAAGCAGTATCAACTGCTGGTTCTAACGAACTGCTGTCATCTATGCAACTGCATAAAGGTGACTTTGGTAACATTACAACAAGCTCTGCAGCAACACACTCTATTCCTTTGGCTGCACGTTTGCCCGGTGCTACTGCACTTCCAACTGCTACGGCTTCACCAGCAATGGTTGTTGCTCGTATGGCTCGTTTGCTTGATCAACAGCAAGTTGACAAACAAGGCCGTTGGAATTGTAGTTGATCCAGTATTCATGGAAATTCTTGCTGATGAAGATTCACGCTTCATGAATGCAGATTTTGGTGAATCAGGTGGACTGCGTAATGGTTTGACCATTAGCAACTTCCACGGCTTCCGTGTATATTCCTCGTCTAATCTACCAGCAGTAGGTACTGGACCGGGTACTTCTGGTACTGCCAACCAACTCGCTAACTTTGGTGTTATCGTAGCTGGACATGATTCTGCTGTAGCAACTGCCGAGCAGATCAATAAGACAGAAACATATCGTGACCCTGACAGCTTTGCTGACATTGTTCGTGGTATGCATCTATACGGTCGTAAGATTCTTCGTCCAGAAGCAATCGTTACCGCCCGTTATAACGCAGCGTAAGGGAGGCATAAAACATGGCACTTGGTGATAATACACTTCAATCGGCACGTGGTAACACACAACGTGGCCGTAATCCTTACATGGTGCAAACCGTACTTAACCTAGCAACTGCTTTGTCTGACAAAGGTTCTGCTCTTGCAGCATCTGATGTCATTCCAGTAATTGCTGTCCCTAAAGGGAACATGGTTCTTAATGCAGGTATCGAAGTAGATACTGCTAGTGATGGTTCTACCTTCACTGTGGACCTTGGTATGGTTGACGCTGATGTATTTGTTGATGGCTTTGATGCTACTTCAGCCGCTGCTGTTGTTGCACAAAATCCAGCAGCATACCAGCCCGTAATGGCTGTTGCAGATGACAACATTGATCTGACTATTGCTACACTTTCTGGTGGTGCAGTAAGTACAGGCAAGTTGCGTATCTGGGCAGTTATGATGGACTGTTCTGATATGGGTCAAGACATGACTGCTAATGAAGTAGATCGTGACTACCTAGCTTAAATACACATAAGGGGCTGGCTTTAGGCTGGCCCCTTGTTTCTACACTAAGGATAGATAATGTCTACTTTTATTAACTTAACCAATGAACTGTTGCGAAGATTGAACGAGGTTCAAATTGACCAAGCTGACTTTGGTTCGGTTAAGAATGTGCAAGCACTAGCAAAAGATGCTATTAACTCTTCCTTAAGAGAACTTTTACAAGATGCTCAAGAGTGGCCTTTTACCTTAGTTACATATGAACAAACATTATCTTCGGGAACAAAAGTTTACGATTTTCCTGCAGACTATTCTAAAGCTGATTGGGATACTTTTTATATTAAACAGCTTACTTCTAAAAATAACAGCCCACAAAAACTAAACCTCATTACCTATGATCAGTATTTAACTAGTCATAGAAGTGTAGAGGATACTAGTGGTACAGGTGGGTATACTAACCCTTTAAATGTTTACATGACACAAGACACTAAGTTTGGTGTTACCCCTATTCCAGATGACTCCTATGTAGTAGAGTACAGATACTGGAAATATCCAGCAGACTTAGTTGCATATAGTGATACAGCAGTAGTACCTGATAGGTTTAAACACGTAGTTATTGATGGTGCAATGATGTATATGATGAGCTTTAGATCTAATGATCAATCCTCAGAACTTCACAAAAAGAAATTTCAAGACGGAATAAAAATGATGAGAAGACTTTTTGTAGATCAATCTGTAAATGTTATTTCTACCATGCTAATTCCTGCTGGTGGAACTTCTGTTTTTAAATCTAATGTAATATAATATGGCAGATCAATTACAAACATTTGCTGCAGTTTGTGCCGGGGGTCTTGTAACTAATGTTGATCCTCTTACACAATCTGCTCAAATGCCGGGAAGTGCTGTAAGCCTAATTAATATGGAGCCTTCACTAGAAGGTGGATACAGACGCATTAGTGGATTTTCTAATGGTTATGGGACAGTCTCTGGTACAGGCAAAGTTCTTGGTCTTGCTGTTAATGGGGAAATAAAACAAGGTATCTTTGCCACACGTGAGCCTTCTTCTGGTAGTAACTACCTACATTGGTACAATCATTATTACACAGTAGTAGTAACAGATAATCAATCTGCTAGTTTTACTATAGGTGAAACTGTAACTGCTGTAGTAAGTTCTTCCGACAACTCTAGTACAGGTATTACTGCTACTGTTATTTCTAAGACAGCTAACGGATCAGGTAATTCTATAGTATTAAACTTTGGTAGACTACCTTCTTCTGTTTATGCTTCTGGCAATGTTTTAACAGGAGGAACATCTACTCACTCAAGCACTGTAGTAGGAACACCCACTGTTATTGGGTGGAATGCAGTAGACAGTTCTTTTGTAGCAGATGATCCAGATGGAGTATGTGCTGCACAAACAACAGGTGGAGCAGCTAATCTTACTTTAAATGGTGCGTTAGCAGATAGTGGGGCTATTAACTTTTACACTGCTGCTTCATTACAACCAAGAAAACTAACTATAACTGGGTTGGCAGGTAATAATAACTCTGGTGTGACCTTTACTATAACAGGAACAGACTCATCTGATATTGCACAAACAGAGGCTTTAGCAGGACCAAACGGTGCAGTCACTGTAAGCAGTACAAAGTATTTTAAAACTATTACACAGATAGCTGCAGGTGGTGCAGTTACAGGAAACATTACAGCAGGTTCTGGTGCAGGTGAGTACAGACCCACCAACCCTAGCTTCACTGATATAGACATTGTAAGGTTTTCAAAACATAACTGGTTTGAAGAAGTACTAATACTTACTGATGGTGTAAATCAAGCTGCTAAATATAATGGTACAGACTACGTAAAGTTATACCATGCAAATGCACCTTCTGCACCAAAGTTTTCTAGTGCCTTTGCAAACCATTTGTTTTTAGCAGGGGATTCCACTTACCCTTTTAATCTGTATTTTTTCTTCTCCTTTAAATGATACAGATTTTGATCCTGCTAATGGTGCTGGGGTAATTAATGTAGGTTTTTCTATTACTCAAATTATTGGGTTTCGTAATCAACTATATATCTTTGGTCAAAATGCTATTAAAAGATTAGTAGGGGATAACTACTCTAACTTCTTACTTGAAAATGTTACTAATGACTTGGGTTGCGTAGCATCAGATAGTGTGGTAGAATTTGGTGGTGATATTATTTTCTTGGGGCCGGATGGTATCCGTCCAGTATCAGGTACAAACAGAATTGGTGACGTTGAACTTGAAACTGTATCCAGAGAAATACAAAAAACTTTTGAAAACTATTCAATTAACGAAGATGTAACAAAACTTAAAGCTGTTGTTGTAAGAAGAAAGTCACAGTTTAGATTATTCTTTGAAGCTAATACTTCTCTTTCTCTTATAGGAGCTATTCGTAAAAGTCCTACTGCTCAGTCTACTTTTGAATACAGTCAGCTTGTAGGTATAGAAGCTACTGCTGTAGCTAGTGGATACATAGGACAGTTTGAGTTTGTACTTCATGGTGACAGTACAGGTAAAGTACATAGACAAGAAACAGGCAATAATTTTAATGGGTCTGATATTTTAAGTGTTTATCAAACTCCATATTATTTTATGGGTGATACAGACATAAGAAAAATATTTTATAAAGTTAAAACTTACCTTAAAACAGAAGGTGAAACAGAAATTTCTTTAGGTATTAATTACAACTTTGGTGACTCAGAAATAGCTACCCCTTCTAGTTTTACTCTTACAACAGAAGGGGCTGCAGTAACTTTTGATGATACAGGTACGACTTATGATGAAACAGATATTTATGATGGCAACCCTTCGCCAATAAAAAGTACTTCAATTAGTGGGTCAGGAGATTCAATCTCTATGACTTACGTTACAAATAACACAAGTCCTAGCCACACTATTCAAGCGGTTACGGTGACTTACGGATTAGGTGATAGGAGATAACACATGGCAGGTTACGCAAGACAGTCATCGGCAGATATTGTTGCAACAGCCGTTGTACGTGCGAACCCATTGAATGTAGAGTTTAACGCTTTACGTGATACTTTTGCATTAGCTACAGGACACACACATGATGGATCAGCTACAGAGGGTGGTTATGTACCTCTTATTGCTGACTCGGACGCACTAAATAAAATAGCTATTGACACTAGCAATAATAGAGTTGGAATATTTGTTGAGGTATCTAATGCTGCAGTAGAGCAAATACGTATTCAAGACGGTGCTATTGTTCCTGTAACAGACAGTGATATTGATTTAGGTACAAGCTCGTTAGAATTTAAAGACTTATTTCTTGATGGTACTGCACACATAGATACACTTGATGTAGATGCAAATGCTGGTATTATAGGTAATTTAACAGTAAGTGGCAACACTACTCTTGGTGATGCAGCATCCGATACAGTCACTGTTACTGCTGATGTAGCTTCACCCCTTATTCCTTCTACTGATGATACGTATGACCTTGGTGCTAGTGGCTCTGAGTGGCGTAACTTATATGTTGACGGTACTGCTAATATTGATGCACTTGTAGCTGATACTGCAGATATTAATGGTGGTACTGCTGATGGTGTAGTTATAGGTGGCTCTAGTGCTGCTGCTGGTACATTTACTTCTTTAACTGCTACAGGCACTTCTACACTTACTACTGTTGATATTAATGGTGGTGCTATTGATGGTGCTATCATCGGTGCTAACTCTGCTGCTGCTATTACAGGTACTACCATTACAGGTACATCTCTTGTAGGTGCTGTAACAGGGGATGTAACAGGTAATGCTGATACTGCAACTGCACTTGAAACAGCAAGAACTATTGGCGGTGTTAGCTTTGATGGTACAGGTAACATTAATCTTCCCGGTGTCAATGCTACAGGTAATCAGGCTACCTCTGGAAATGCAGCTACAGCTACAGCTTTAGAAACAGCTAGAACAATAGGTGGTGTTTCATTTGACGGTACTGGTAATATTAATTTGCCGGGTGTTAATGCATCAGGTAATCAAGATACATCAGGCAATGCAGCAACAGCTACTACACTTGCAACAGCTAGGACTATTGCAGGGCAATCGTTTAATGGTTCTGCTAATATTACTATTGCTGCTACTGATCTTTCTGACACTGACCAAAGCCTAGCAACAGGAGATAACGTACAGTTTGCCCAAGTAACGACTACAGGCAATGCCATTGTCGGTGGTAGTTTAACGCTTGGTTCTACTGCTATTACTTCTACTGCTGCAGAGTTAAACACATTAGATGGTATAACTGCTGTTGTTGGAGAATTAAACGCATTAGACTTAGGCAGTACAGCAGTAGGTACTGCTATTGCTTCTAAAGCTGTGGTATTAGACTCAAATAAAGACTACACAGGCATTAGAAATATTACTACCACAGGCAATGCTATTATTGGAGGTGATTTAACAGTCAACGGTACGACAACTACTGTTGATACTACCAATATGGTTGTGTCTGATGCTCTTATTGAATTAGGTTCTGGTACTACAGGTACACCTTCTAACGATGCTGGTCTTGTAATTGAACGTGGTGATGCAGCTAATGCATTTATCGGTTATGACGAAAGTGCAGATAAGTTTACTGTAGGTACAGGTACATTTACAGGTGCATCAACAGGTAATCTTTCTATTACTACAGGTACTTTAGTAGCTAATATTGAAGGTAACATAACAGGGTCTTCAGGTTCAACTACTGGTAACGCAGCAACTGCTACTGCTTTAGCTACTGCTCGTACTATTGGTGGTGTAAGTTTTGATGGTACTGGTAATATTAATCTTTCTGGTGTAAACACAACAGGTAATCAAGATACGTCTGGTAATGCAGCCACAGCCACGGCTTTAGAAACAGCACGTAATATTGCTGGTCAATCATTTAATGGCACTAGTAACATCAGCATTGCTCCTACTGATCTTACAGGCGTAAATGCTACCGCTGCTGAACTTAATATTATGGATGGCGATACTTCTGCATCTAGTACAACTCTCGCAGATGCAGACCGTGTTGTAGTCAATGATGCTGGAACCATGAAGCAAGTCGCACTGACTGACTTTGAAACGTATATGGAGACTAGCTTAGATACTCTCAGCAATGTCACCACTGTTGGTGCGTTGAATAGTGGTAGTATTACATCAGGCTTTGGTACTATTGATGTTGGTTCTTCTGCTATTACTACCACTGGCACAATTAACTTTGGCTCACTAGCTGATGGTTCTATTACTGCTACAGGTTTTGTAGATGAAGACAATATGTCTTCTAACTCTGCCACACTTATTCCTACTCAACAGTCAGTAAAAGCATATGTAGATTCAATAAATGGTACATCTAATAACGTAACTGGCCTTAACGCTACAGGTGCAGAGTTAAACACAGTAGCTGACTTCTCAGCAGTAAGTGTAGATACAAGTACAGCAATAGCAAACAATGATGCTCTTCTTGTTTTTGATAATGGTAATGAAATCGGATATCGTGATGTAGACTTACTTGATACTTATTTCTCAGGCACAACTAAAACACTCACAAACAAAACACTAACCAGCCCAATCGTAACGGGAATGCACCTTAATGACTCAGGCTTTACCGTTGAAGGCTCTGGTGCAGATGGCAATGAGACTACCATAGCATTCACTAACCCGACTGCCGATAGAACAATTACTCTGCCCAATGCTACAGGTCATATTCCTGTATTTGCTACGGCTCCAAGTGCTGCTATTTCTGACGGTTCTAGTGGGCAATTTCTTAAAACAGACGGGTCAGGAAATTTATCCTTTGCAGCGGCTGGTGGTGGTGCTTCTGCTTCAGATGATCTTTACAAAGCTAATCCTCAAGGATCAATTACAGCACCTACGGCTAATGGTGACAACGCAGTTGCTATTGGAAACTTGTCTGCGGCTGACGGTAATAAATCTTTTGGTGCAATTAATGGTCGTGCTGCGGGTACTGAAAGCACTGCTATCGGTTGGTCAAGAGCTTCTGGAACAGGTGCATTAGCCTTAAACGTACATGAAACTCCTTATAACGATACTTATGGGGCTTCGGGTGATTACTCTATTTCAATAGGAAAAAGCACAAAGTCATCTGGAAACCAAAGTATTGCTCTTGGTTACGCAGCTAATGCCACGGCTCAAGATGCTGCTATGGCTCTAGGTAGAGATGTAATAGCGTCAGCAACATACTCTACAGCCGTAGGTTATGATAGTGAGGCTACTGCATCAACTTCAACATCACTCGGTTTTAATTCAAAAGCCACAAATTCAGGTGCTTTAGCGTTAGGTAATCGTTCACTTGCTTCTGGGGTTTCTTCAACAGCAATTTCAATTACAAGCACCTCAACTAGCTACGGTGCCAATAGTGATTATGGGATTGCTATAGGTTATTTAGCCAAAGCGGGAGGTGGTCGATCAATAGTAATCGGGTATCAAGCTACTGCTAATAATTTTGCTAATGCTACTGCAATTGGTTATGAGGCAAAAGTAAGTGCGCTTGGCAATAGAGGACTTTCTCTTGGTTTTAGGGCAGACGTTCAAAACTATGGCGCAGTTGCAATTTCTGCATCTAAGCAAGGTTATGGACCTATAGCTGCAGGTGAGGGTTCTGTTGCAATCGGTGAGTTGGTTAAATCTCAACAATCTGGAAAATACGCATTTGGCGTAGGTACTTTTTCAAATGCTGGTGAAGCTCAAGGTGGTATGTTTATCTTACGTTCAGACACCACTGATGCAACTGCAGAGGCAATGACTACTACTAATTCTACAGCAGATGCAACCAACCAAATCGTAGCAGCATCAGACACCTGTATTACCTTTCACGGCACCGTAGTCGCAATGCAAAACGGGGCGCAAGCCCATGCTGGTTGGGAAATTAAAGGCATGTTGGTGAACGATGGCGGCACCACAAGTCTAGCACTCGGAAACGTGTCTGACATGGCGGCTACAAATGCCTCTAGTTGGGCAGTAGCACTCAGTGCTGATAACACGAACAATGCTTTAAAAATACAAGTTACAGGTGAGGCTAGTCATAACATTAGGTGGGTGGCTAACGTACAGACTTCGGAGGTTACATACGCATAATGGGTCAAATTGAAATTAATCATACAGGGTCTGGCGGGGGTGTTGTCCTTAGTTCTGACGGTACTAATCTCTTACTAGGCGGCAGTGCAGTTGGTGGGGGCGGTTTTGATAGCGACCTTACGATTGATGGCAAAACTGCCAACTACACTATTGTAGCTGGTGATGCTGGAAAAATTATTTCGCACTCCGACAACGATGTTACATTTACGTTTACAGCAGCGGCAACACTTGGGGCGGGATGGCATTGTTGGGTCAAAAATCGTGCGGGAGATACAGATGTAACAACCTTTGACTTTAACGGTTCCGAAAAACTTGACGGCTTGGGGAATGGTAAACTTTTTACAGGTGAAAGTATTCACGTTTATTGTGATGGTTCTAATTTTCACAGTGTAGACCGCACAATTATGTGGGCGGGTAATACAGATACAGATTATTATGCTCAACCAATCGCTCAAGGTGGCGGGTCAATCGCTGGTGGTTTACAATCAAATGCAAGTGGCACTACCAGTGTAGCAGTAGGTTTCAGCACCACTGCTTCGCACACTAATTCCAGTGCAATTGGTTATGGTTCTATCGCTGCCAGTACAAGAGCAATGGCGCTTGGGTGGTCACGGGCGGGTGGAACAGATAGCCTATCAGCACAAATTGGTACTAGTTCCTCAAGCTACGGAGCTACTGGTGCTAACTCTGTGGCTATTGGATACCAAGCAAAAGCTACTAGCAGTAAATCCGTATCTATTGGGGAGAGGGTAAATACTACAAATAGTTACTCATATTCATTAGGTTCTCAGATTGATAATGGGGGGCAATACAGTGCTGTTTTAAGCGGGTATGATGTTACTATCTCAGGTGGATCATACAATGTAGCAATAGGCACAACCCTTGATATTGATGCTGTGAATGGTGGAATGGCTTTTGGTAATCAATCTTCTGTAACTAAAGATTATTCTATGGCGTTTGGGCGGTATGCCCACACTAATATTAAAGGTCAGTTTGCTTTTTCGGGCCACGGTCTTGGTGGTAAATCTATGTCTGACAGGGCTAACGGATGTATCTATATCTTATATTCAGATACAACAGACGCCACAGCAGAAGCAATGACCACAACCAACTCTACAGCCGCTGCTGATAATCAAATTGCTGCACCAACGAATGACACCTGTATTATGTTTTCTGGAACAGTTGTAGCAATTCAGAATGGCGCACAAGATCAAGGTGGTTGGGAGATTAAAGGACTGCTTAAAAACGATGGCGGTACAACTACTTTAGTTAATTCAGAAGTAAAAACCTTTGCAGATGGTAATGGCTGGTCAATCGTTCTCTCTGCCGACAACACCAATAATGCCTTAAAAGTGCAGTGTACTGGTGAAGCTAGTCACAATATTAGATGGGTTGCTAATATTCAGACCAGTGAGGTGACGTATGCATAGGAGTAGCAATCAATGACTTTAACAAATTATGGTACTGAAAACTCGTCTGGTGGTGCAAATGCCGTAGCAAACGGTGCAAGGGCTGTCGCAGTTGGTAATGATGCTTCTGCGTCAGGCGAGGAGAGTACGGCGATTGGTAATGGCGCAAGGGCTACGGGTACAAACTCCCTTGCCCTCTCTGCAGATTACACCGACAATGCGACAGCTTCAGGTCAAGGCTCAGTTGCCATTGGTCATGGCGGGGCTTCTGGACAATTTGCGATAACAATGTCTCCCGACCCTAGCTACAACGCTGGTGTAAGGTCGATTGTTCTTGGTAAGGCTAATATCACTAGTGGGGGCAATACTGGGTTTTCTGCCCAAATTACTTCTCATACTAACTCCTATGGAGCGCAGGGTGCTAATAGTGTAGCTATAGGTAAAGAGGCGAGAGCATCTGGTGCAGGTAGCATAGCACTTTCCACAAAAACATATACTGGTGGTGCAGCGGCTACTGGATCAGGTAGTGTAGCAATTGGCGATGGTGCTGCTGCTAGTGGACTTCTAGGGATGGCAATAGGCCGAGGCGCAACTGCTTCGGGTACTATGTCGATGGCCTATGGCAGAGATTCACAGGCTACTCAAGAAGAGTCTAAGGCTTTTGGATACCGATCTTACTCTGACGTTACTGGCTGTTTTGCTTATGCCAGTGGTTACTTTGGGGCTGCAAATGGAGATGCTCAAGGCCGTCAATACATCCTTAGAAAAGCGACAACAGACGCAACTGCAACGGTATTAACTACAGATGCGGGAAATGCAACAGCAAATAATCAAATAAAAGTCCCTGCAAACAGTGTGGTTGTATTTGATGGGGTCATAACCGCCTGTCAGAGTGGGGTAGCTGCTTACGCTGGTTGGCGGGTTGAGGGGATGATTACTAATGATGGCGGCACAACTGTCATACAAAATAATACAATTACTGCAATTAAAAATGAATCTGGTTGGCGGTGTAGGTTATCCGCTAACGACAGTACTGACAGCCTAGTAGTGACTGTTACAGGAGAAACCTCTCATAACATCAGGTGGGTTGCAAACATACGAACCGTAGAGACGATCTACGCTTAAACAGTCGTGCTTAAAAGGAGCAAACTAAAATGGCTATTACTAACAACATCACTACAGAAAATTCCCAATACGGCATTGCCTTCAACGGGGCTTACTACCGTATTGTTACAGCAGCAGTCTCACGACAACGAGGTACTGATCCAAAGTTCACGGTGATGATTGACCTATCAGGTTATGCTGCAACTCCTGATGATGATACACGGGAAGTAGATTTCAAACGGTATGAATGCACCACTAGACGCTGTAGAAGCCGCATCTGGTGCCACGTTTCTAGCAAAATGTTATGCTTGGGTTATGGCTCAAGCTGATATGGACGGAAGTTCAGCAGCTTAAAAGGTAGTCTAGCTAATGGAAATTAACTGGACAGTTGTGACAATAGTAGGTGCCTTGTTAGCTCAAGGTGCTGCTATTGTCTGGTCGGTATCTAGTATGGTTTCTGATATTAAATATAATAAATCTGCTATAACAGAAATACGTATAGATAATGAGAGACTAGCTGATGATGTACATGAGAATGACGTTATGATTGCACGTATTGATGCAAATGTAGAAGCAATCAAGGATGCATTGAATGTGGTTACGACTAATCACGTACAGAACTAATTAAATGATAGACCCCGTTACAGCTTTTGCTGCAGCGAATGCAGCCTTCAAAGGGGTCAAGATGCTAGTAGGTGCTGGTAGAGAGATACAAGATGTATCACAGCAACTAGGCGCATGGTACGGTGCAGTAGCTGACATTACTAGGGCTGAGTCCCAACGTAAGAACCCTACGTGGTTAGACAAGCAGACACACGGTACTGAGAATATAGAACAAGAAGCAATGGACATTATTGTTCGTAAGAAGACATTGCTTGAAAAAGAAAAAGAAATAAAGTTTATGTTAGACTACAGGTTTGGTCTTGGCACATACGATGAAATGTTAGGGATGCGTAGACAGATACGTAAGGATCGTGAAGAGACTGTATACAAGGCTATGGAAGCTAAAAGACAAATACAAAACAACCTAGCCATAGCCACTCTATCGTTCCTAATTCTTGGTACATTAGGTGGAGGCATTTATTTAGTAATACTAGGAGTTAGTTAATGAGTGTACTTACAGTTATGCCTTTAGTGTTGGCAGGTTTATTAAGCAACCCTGAGTTTGTAATATGTCAACTGGCAAAAAGAGTAAAGATAAGAGAAGAAAAGGTTTGCATTTACCGTGGACCTAATGGTACAATAGGGTATCACTATCCTAGTTATAGTTTTAAAGAATGCCCAAAACAATTTATGTGTAGATACACACCTAACGCTAAGAAGAAAGTATCAGTTCAAGATATACTTGACGGATTAAAAGAAGGCTTTGAATGAACCTAGACTACAATAAAGCAGTAGCAGATGGATTAAGTTTATTTATAAAAAAGCCCTTCACACTACAAGTACAATACTTCTGATATACATACCTATTTAATACTACCTATTATTAATAATAGAATAAGAATATTTTACCAAGATGACCTGCCAATAGGATTAATAACTTGGTGTTGGTTTACAGAAAATAAAACACAAAAATTTTTACAGTATAAATATGATCCTCAACAAGAAGACTATGAAGATACAAACATAAAAGACAAACAACTTTGGGGTTTAGACTTTATATCTAATACAGGAAAAGCAAAACAAATGATGTCCTCAGTTAGAAAAGAACATTTAAAATTATACGGTAAGTCCAAAGTACATTGGCGTAGGTTTTCTAATCCTACTAAGACACATAAGAAAGAGTTTTAACTATGATCTATAATCCATTTATGCCTAGTATTCGTTTTGTAGACCATGCTACCTTTGGCGGTGGTGGTGGTGGCGCACCAGCTCCTGTTCAACCGCCTTATGTTCCTCCTGCTCCTGTAAGTCAAAACTTAACCTCTACTTTTCCAGAGTTAATAGGACAAATTTTTTTCGATAGACAAGCACTGAATGACAGAGAAAAAGAAATCATTGCACAAAGAGAAGCAGCAGTTTTAGCAGCTAAACAAAAAACTGAAGCAGAAACTGCAGCCACTACTGCTAAAGAATATGCTTCAGGTATTTCTTCAGACGTTAATACTGCAGCTATCAATGCTCAAGCAGAATCAAACAGGCTTAATCTTGAGGTATCTTCTTTAAGATCTCAGATAGCAAATGGGCCAAAAGAAGGTGAAGAAGGTTATAATCCTGAGCTTCAAAATACTCTTAGTGCAAAAGAAAAAGAGTTAGAAGCAGCAGTACGTAAAGCTACAGATATTGGACAAATACAGGCAGGAGAACTTAGAGCTGGTCAACGTGATATACTTGTTAAGTCTGCTACTGATCCTACCTCACTTATTTCAAAACCTGTAGTAGATACTATTGATCCTAATGCTACAGGTACAAGTGTGGCTACAACTGCT
>UEXL01000392.1_pt1 | contig 15937 bp, 29 predicted proteins | sample 1796671 | NCBI WGS metagenome assembly UEXL01 (sample SAMEA4772471, study PRJEB27181) | metagenome
TGCGAAGCATTAACTGGCACGTTGTGGCGAGGAGTGCGACCATGATCCTAGCGGCCATGGCGTACCTCTGGATCAGCGAACAGGACTTCGTAGAGCAATGCACAAGCGATCCCGTTTGTGCGTCCAAACATATTCGTAAGTAGGTAACACATGAAGATTTCAGAACTAAGAACACTCGCCAGCGATATGGGTGAGAAGAAGATCGTGGGCATGATCAAGAAAGAAGTGACCAAGGCTCGCAAGGATGATGGCATGGTAGCCATCTGTGACATGGTGGATGGGCTGCTTGCGGCCATAGATGTGAAGAAGAAGGAGAGTGCCAGTGAGTAATGTTTACAACATGAGCGGCGAGAAGGTTGATGTGGGCGAGGATGTAGACTTGGATCGTACTGTACGCATCCAGCTACAGTCGCCATCACACAACATCTTAGGCGGTGTTCAGAACTTTGCCATGACTGCCAACGCCGAGGAACAACTGCTTGATGCGATGACTCCAGAGCGTTTAAACGAATGGGTTGAGTCAACGCTCCGACGATTCAACGGCATGGATTGGGGTGTCATCTGCGATGAGGACAAAGAAACAAACCTAGTCAGCGTCAAGCGTGGTGGCATGGTGATGGGTCAGTACCCATACAACGACGCCAAAGATTTGGTGTGGCTGATCTTGGATGCGGGGCACGAGACTCTGACTGTGCTGTGCTGATGGACTACTGATGTCTGGCGTACCATGGATCGCCGCTGCCGTCATCTAAGGCGCAACGGGAGTACGCTCAAGCAGATCGCAGAGGAGATCAGCGTACCCCTTAGCACCATGCGGCCATACCTTTTGAGCGCAATGACAGAGGAGGAGTACCTGTCTTTGAAGAAGCCAACGCGCAACTCGAACGGGCTGACCGCATAAGGTTGGCCATACGGGAGGGCGAGCGCAGCATGGCAAGCATCGCAGAAGACGAAGGCGTTAGCCGTCAGTATGTTTACTCGGTCAAGTGGAAACTTGAAGGCGCGGTGGATAAAGCAATCAAGGATCTAGGTGACAAGGATTATGTCGATGACAAGGTCGGCATCCTTCAATCCCAAGATGAGCGCAACAAAGCCATCGAGGAGATCGAAAGAATGCTTGACGTTTAAACGCTACCCAATTGCCGCAGGTGTCTACGCACCACATTGTAGACACTTGACGGCGCAATCTTAACTGCTCGCGCAATCTCTGCCTGAGTCACGCCCTCGCGATAAAGCCTAGTAACCTCTCAACTTCCTCTTCCGTCAAAGGCTGGCGCTTTTCGTAAACCTTTGGTTTTCAAACCGCTTATGCACATCATCCTGTGCGCGTATCGCTTTCAAAAACTTTGCGCTCATCCCGATAACCCCACTGTTGGTGTCCGATAACTACCGTCAACGTAGTTGTATTTGAGATCAACTGTCCCCACCCTACCGCTCTGCTTGAATCTTATCTTCTTCACATGCACTCGGATGTCATCCGATCCTTCGTGAAATCCCTTTCCACAATCAGAATATTGTCTGCCTTGTTATAAAAGTTTGCTGATCCCGCTATGTCGTATGGCTCTGGAACAGGGAACGTCCCGTCCTGATTCCTTCTCAGCTTCGCTGGATGGGCAACCAGAAATATCGCGCACTCGTTTGCTGCTGCCCAACGCTTGAGTGAGGCTAGCATCTGCGACACATACTCGGTTTCCGTCCACCCGCTGGGGCGACGGTGTTCAAACTCGTTGTACGGATCAAGGATCAGGCCGCGCACGTTTGGGTATCGCTGCACACGCGGTTGCATTCTCCAGACACCACTCCACAGTGGGCGCTTCGTCTTCGGATCTGATCCAGTAGTAGTGCTTGCCGATAAAACTAACCGCCTCCGACCACTCGTTGTGGTTCATCTTCTCCCCGCTACGCACATCCCACGCTGGCTTGCCGACATTTAGCCGCCAACTTGTTGATGTGTTCGTCAACTGGGTTCTCAAACGAGCAAACCGCGAACCTCCAATCCTCCATTGCCGCAAGGTTTAAACAGATTTGATCTAGGAATTCTGACTTACCAACTCCCGGCGCTCCACTGATAATGTTTAGCTCGCCAGCCCTCACCCTATAGTTGAGATCCAGCGCATTGATACCTGTGCTGACACCAGTTTTTCACATCACCGTTCAGCAATGCGAAAGCATCATTCACATATGAGCGTGTCTCATGCAAAGCTTTTAACGGCCATGGTTCTGCGCCATCCACAAACTCCTTGAACTTCTCCGCGCCGTAGCCGACCAGCACATCGTTAGGATCTTTGCAGCCCTCTGGCCAATCAACCCGCCAACATCTATGCCTACCCAACCTACGCGCAAGCTCATTGCGCATTGCGATACCAACGGAATCCCCATCCGTGAGCAAAACAATCCTCTTGAACTGCTTCAACTCCTCTTCCAGATCCTCCACCCACAACAGCTTCTTGTCGCTCGCACCATCAGGTACGCTGATGACGTTGCTGTACCCCGCCTCCATGCATGTTAATGCATCCACCTCACCTTCGGTGATAATCAATTGTTCGTTGCTTGGCTCAATCAGGTTCCATAAATAGGGGAGCCTAGCTCCATTCTTGATCTGGCTGAACTCCTTTTGATTGCTTCGGAACTTGACGTTGATGATCTTGCCACCGCAATCCCTATGCACAAACGCAATAGCTCGCTTGCTCTCTCCGTTCATGTACGCGCTACCTGTCTCTACTCCAGCCATCTCGACAACCTTGCGAGAGATACCTCGGTCACTGAACCATTTGATCACACCCTCGCTAGGCTTTTCCAAATCAGGTATGACCGGCGGCTCCTTTGGCTTGACCACCTCGGCGCTTGCTCCGTTTAAACGGGCTACTATTCATGCTGTTTCTCCAAACATTCCCTGTCCAATCGCAGTGATGGCAACGCCATTGCGCCCCTTCACCGTCAATAGAAATTGACAGACAATGCTCATGTTTGTTTTTGTACGGGTGCTACTGCACTTGGGGCAAAGTATTTTTGATTGCCCCTCAGACAGCGCATTGATGGCGAAGCCTTCGCTTGCCAGAGAATCCCAGAAGTCCACGGCTAGGGAGCCGTCTTGAATCTAACGCGACCATCGGGAGTTATCTTTCTCCCGACAGGGTCAGTCCTGTTCTCCAGTGCAGCCTTGGCATCTTGCTTGGCAAGGTAGGCTGATGTGCTTAGGAACCAGCGTTGCTGGGTCTTGATCTCTGCATCGTATGTGAGCCAATCGTCACGCGATTGCAGAACTGCATCTAGGTTTGGAATGTTTTTGTAGCTGCTTACCCACCGATCATAGTCGGCTGGTTTCAGCTTGATAGTATTGCCGTTGAATTTATATTCCGTCGAACTCGCCATTTCTAATTTGCTCCTTTGTTGCGATTTGGAACTGTCTCATTTCGTAATGATTCACAGGCTCCATGTCCTGCTTATCTCCCCTGTCTTTCCTGCCGCCCCATTGAATTGAATCCGGTTTGGCATCCACCATACTCAAGTAGCCCACGGTTCCGCATGACCACTCCACAATTAAAAATACATCTAATCCGGTTGCACTTGCAAGAGCTTTCGCGCTTGCCACCTTGTGGCTGCTGATCATATACGTTGGGAACGTACCGAAAGGATGTGTTCTTGTTTTGATTTCACCGAATCCCTCAACCTCTCCTGCATCGTTAATAAACGAGTAGTCGATGGTGTACATTTTTGGGTTTGGCTTTGCTTGAATGTCCCACATCACAGCAATTTTACCTGCCAACGCGCTTTCGCGCTCGCGGTCTTTGCTTGTTTCGTACACTGGCCTCATAAGAGTTACCTCTGTTGCGATAGTTAGATCGGATGGAGAGAGAAGGACGCTCCCCCCAAACCCCCCTCATCAAAGGAGATTGGAGAGAGAAAGTCAGATCGGACGGAGCCGAGCATGGACATTACCGCGAATTTGTATAGCGCCCTTGCGGTCTTACCCCCTTGCGCATTCCTTGCTTTCTTAAAAAAGCACAGTCACAATCCCCTTGTCAACTTCTCATCACAACTTGTTGACATCCTTTGTTGCGAAGGAAGGCTCATCGTCACTGGCGTTGCCCCGTCTGTGGCGATGGGCCATTTTCGTTGTGATCAATCTCCGTGATAGTTACTTCTGCTCTGGGATTTTCTTTGTCCAGAAATCTACGGCTGCTGATTTGTTTAAACTGTCTGTCGTTTTCGTACAGCAAGCCCTGCATCGCATCGAGCAGAATGCTGGGATCAAGATCCTGTCTGCGTGTTGGGTAGTAGATGTCTGCGTGGAATGACAGGTCGCCCTCAAGCATGTTGTCCATCTTCCCGATCTGCGCTTTCACATCCTTCTCAAACTGAATAGCGGCCTTGGATTTTATGAAGCGAGGCTTACCCCGAAGGTGACAAGACGCCGACTGTTAGACTTGCTTTGCGCAACTCCAAAAATTATTTTGTTGACAGACCGTTTTTCCATGTGTTCCAATCGTACCCCATACCTATCGCAACAATGGTAACACATGAACTACACCAATAAGTTAGGGCTTCCTGCCCCACTAGCCGCAGCGCTGACACGCGACAGCTACACCAAGGGTGATGCGTCGTTTAGTGCGACGGGCTATTGCGCCCACCTCGCATGGCAGCTTTGTTCGATGACCCGAACAACATCATGTTCAGAGATGTGAGCAGTAATCTTTGGACGCTGTTTGGAACAGCAGTCCACAACATTCTTGAAGACTCAAAGCATCCCGACTTCATAACGGAGGAGCGCCTGTACTGCTCTGTGAGCGGCGTAAAGCTATCAGGTGCCATAGACGTACAGCATGTACAACCGGACGGCACACGAGTCTTACAGGACTACAAGACTCGCAAAGCGTATGGCGTTATGAATAACGACAGCGACGAGAAGCAACTAAACATCTACGCATACATAGCGCACAGGAACGGTATCGAAGTAAGCGGGTTGCAGATCATTAACTTCATCAAGGATTGGAGCAAGCACGACGCTGCTCGCAAACCCGAATACCCACAGCACGACATTTGGATTCAAGACATACCTCTTTGGCCTATCGAAAAGACGGAGAAGTTTGTTGTTGAGCGGATCGCTGCACACCAAGAGGCTCTGTCTGGCAAGTTGCCTGACTGCACAGACGAAGAGCGGTGGCTCCGAGAGGAGAAGTTTGCAGTGATGAAGGAGAAACGGGTACGCGCAGTGCGTGTGTTCGATTCAATGCAAGAAGCTGAGACATTCATCTCGGCACAAAAAGATGCAGACAAGCACAGGATTGATCACCGTCGAGGACAACCTCTACGATGCGAGCAGTTCTGTGATGTGTCGCTGTACTGCGACCAATATGCTGCGTTTAAACAACAAGGAGAAAGTGATGAGTGATGTTACCTACGGTGACATTTGGGAGAAGTTGTATCCAATCAACTGTACTGAGTTTGCCAAGAGCAAAAACAACTTAACGTACCTCGCTTGGAACTCCGCATGGAGGCTCTTGATGATGGAGTATATCCAGATGCGCACTATGAGTTTCAGCCAATGGAGGATCATCCAGACGGATCACAGACGGTGCATTGCATTGTGGTTATCGGAGGTTTGACACGGCGCATGTGGCTTCCTGTGATGGACTACAAGAACAAGGCGATTGCAAACCCTAATGCGCGTGATGTCAGCGACACCAAGATGCGCTGTTTGGTTAAGTGCATTGCCATGTTTGGCTTAGGATTCCACATCTTCCAAGGTCAAGTGCAGCCAGAGGACACTTGGAACGATGACTCAGATGAGCCAGCGGAAGAGCCGGTCAAGGAGCCAGAGGCAAAGAAGAAGCCCAAGGCAAAGCCAAAGGCAGAAGAATCTAAGGATATGTTTGTTGAAGACACTAATGTTTTGAAGGATGAGCTTGCTCACGCAGCAACCATTGACGAGGCAAAGGAAGTTATCAATAAATATTTCCCATCAATCAAACAAGGCTATGCGGATCACGAAGGATTCCAAGGCTTGCTTGACCACATCCAAGAGCGCTTGGATCAAATCAAAAACCCAATACCACAAACAGAAGGAGAACCGTTCTAATGGCATATGAAAGAAAAGATCTGCAAGGAGCAGCGTTTAAGAACGACAAGAAGGAACTGGATTGGCACGCCGATTTCAGAGGCGACATTCTTGTTGACGGAGTGGATTACTACTTGGATATAACCAAGAAGGTGGCAGCGTCTGGATCGAACTACCTTCGCGTGAGCGCTCAAGCCCAAGGCGCAAGACGCACGAGCCTCTGCCGAGGCAGCGGTGTCGCCGTTTAAGAAAGCGGAGCCAGCACCAGACGATGACTTTGACTTTTAGGGGCCGTATGAGTAAGACAAAAGGATATGTATTGGGCCTTGAAGATAAGCTGTCGCAGTCTGAATCAGACATCAGGGCAGCTAGGCGCAAGCTTAGAGGACTAGGCGTGGAGGTTATGAAGACTCACATGCCTGACCCGTCTATAGACGAGGACATGCTTACCAATTTAGATGAGCGCATCAACGACGCTAAGTTGATACTGGACGGACTGAACTCTCTGGTAACAACGGCAGAAGAAATGGTGAAGGAATTTGCAGAAGAAAACGTGGTCGAAAAAACTACGAAGCCGTAGGCATCTGCAAACGGTGCGTGAACAGGGCTGCTTGGTTTGTTACAGGCCAGCCCAAGCACACCATCTTACCTTTGTAGAGGAAGATGGGTTGCGAGGTATGCGAAGAAGCGGGGATCAACACGCAGTCCCTTATGTGATGACCATCACAGACAGCTTCATGCGCATGGCAACGAAAAGCGATGGTGGGCGCTACAAGGTATCGACCCCATGGCGTGGTTAGAAATGTTTAAACGCAACAGAGGAATGAGCGATGACAGCGAAGAAGACAGCGAAGAAGAATAGCCCTGATACAAAGAAAAAATACTATGTCACAAAGAACGACATGATCCTTAACCTACAAAAAGAAATGGCTGTTCAACAGGAGGATCACGAGAATAATCTCGCGCAACTGCGATCCGAGATGAAGAGTAGGGACGAAGCTATTCTTAACCTTGAAAAAGATATAGCGCAATCAAGGTCTGTTATTAGGAAGCATTTTGCGCAGCGATACATAGCTGATGATGTGTTTGATTTGTGCAACAAGCTATCAGCAGAAGACGTTTCTGCAATTATGCATGTGTTTAGTGAGCGAATGACGTTTGTTCTTGAAGAAAATAAATCGGGCGATACGCGACAGATATTTACCGACACCGAGATAGATTGCTTTGCCGCAGAGTCTGCCAGTATTTTCGTTTACTTAACTGAGGATGCCCGATGGAGATTAAACCGGCTCGCAAAATATACGCACTAGAGGCGCACATAACGACGGTGAAGTACTTCTCAATAGAGGCTGACTCTTTGAGGAAGCAAAGGAGAAGGCCAACGAAGCCAGACGATTTATGGGCGAGGATTGGAAGGGCTAGTTATTAAGGAGGCAGACAATGAATGGTGAGGACATAGCGGAAAGCTTTGAGGCAAAGAAGTATGCGTATCGGCAATCGAAAGATGGGATGGTCTTGTCTTTTGTGCTGCACCCCAGTGATGTGCCAAAGGATATGGCCACCTCCCCAATCGGGCAGCGGTATATGATTGCCTGTGCGCAGATAGATGACTTTGAAAACCCCATCAGGCCAGCGGCTGTTACGGACGCAGAGAGCTTTAGCTAGGGCCAACCTGATATGTAGAGATGAGTCGTATATCAAATGGGTTCGCATGAATTACTATCATGGCACCCTGTTGATGAGACTCAGAGCGACGAGAACTATGCGGCAGATGTCATTAGATTTATTTGCGGCATCGAATCTAGGTCAGAACTCAAGACAAACGAAGAAGCTAGGATCGTTTAAACGAACACCTGAAGTTGTTTGAAAGCGAGGTTAGCGCATGAAGACTTGGTATACCGAGGAGTTGCGTAGGTTACGCGCCGACCAAGGGATGTCGCTTCAAGAGTTGGCTGACAAAGCTGGCAGCACTAAGAGTTATGTTGGTCAGGTGGAACGCGGTCTACGCAACCCCAGTTTCGGGATAGTGGAGAACTTGGCCAACGCTTTGGGTGCAAAGGTTTACATACAGCTAGAGGCTCCAGAGCCTCCTACCGCTGCCGCAAAAGATAAGCGCAAACGCACTTCCATTGTAAGCAGATTTATGTAACAACAGTGTTAGGTCAGGGCCTTGATCAGCCGCCGTAGCACGTTCCCGTCCGTGTATGACCGAAGGCGGGTTCGCAATATAGGACGATTTATGCATTTCAATGTAGGCGACACTACATCGCACCCAATCCTGCATGGCTTGTTGACCATGCCTCAATCAGCTATAAACCTAAGCCACAAAGGAGGTGCTTCAGGATTTATGGTGAGGCATGACGGAACTGTAGTTCAGACTGTTTCTTTCCCGCTACCGCCCAAAAAACCTAAACGAATCTATAGCAGCAAGAAACAAGTGCATGTCACTGCGGAATACAATAGGTCTGCCGTGTACCTACTGTTTGATAAGGGTGAGCTTGTCTATGTGGGCCAGAGCGTGAAGCCCTTGCAGCGTATCGGGCAGCATCAGAGAGATAAAACTTTTGATAGCTACAGGGTTTATACTGCGCCGAAATCGTCGTTTGTATTGGGAGTCTAAGCTAATCGACGCGCTCAACCCGCCACTCAATAAGACCGGAAAAACTTTCCGGGGAACCGGGTAGCGTTTAAACGTATGTTGTAGAGGATAATCTATATGATTATTTACCGAACTTCTGCTTCTGTGATTTAGGCGGGGACTTTTGCTACCACCCTTGCCACTCCAGAACATCTTGTTTGCCCAGTAAGCTGCTGATGTTTTGCCCTTCTTAATGTTCTTTGCATGGCGAGCTTTGAAACTTTTCCTAGCTTCATCACTGTAGTTGTGGCCCATCTTCTGATCACCAAAGCGAATGATCTTCATCTTCCCGCCATCACGCACAGCCACGACACCTTTCTTTGTCTTGTGGCTTGGTGTTCTCTTTGGCTTGTTTAAACCAGAAAGGCGGACCTTCTTGAGCCTATTCTTTTCTGCATCTGTCAAACTCATTTGCGGTGCCTCGCTGTTTTCTTGGCAACCTTCTTAGGTTGAGCGCTATGCTCCTTGCCCTTCTTTGTGTCTGCCCGTTTCTTCTTTGATGTCGCTGCATACTCTTTGCTGGACAGAGACTTGATTGCTTTCTCTGGCAAGTACCGCTCGCCTGTAGCCTTCTTCCTTGGGTGCTAGGCTTCCCTGACTTGGTTCGCCACTTCTGTTTAGTCCACTTCTTGAGGGACTTCTGTGACTTCTTGAGAGGCATTACTTGTACCCACCACCGGCATCTTTGTATGCCTTAGCGAGCATCTGGGCTTTACGCGCCGACCACTGACCAGCCTTGCCGCCCTTCGTTCCCGCCTTGATACGGTTGAACTGACTTACGCATCTCTGGTTTGGTGTAGTTGCCAGCCTCATTGACGCGAGACTTGCTCTTCTTCTTCTTTACCTTTCCGCCTTTAGCGTATCGTTTAAACATAATCGCCGCTTCTTATCATCTCGGTTACTTCCACAGCACGATTGCCAACCTGTTGGCTCCAACGCGAATCCATAAACTCATCGGCTGCAATGTCGAACTGCTCGCGGCTCATTGCTTCAATCGCTTTCACAAATCCGCGCAGTCTTGTCATGCCGAGGTTAAAACTTATGTCAATCATCGCATCCTGTCGCGCTTCATTCAAAGCCGGAAACCAGAAGTAAGTATCAGTCAATTCTGACGGACTCTCGTGATGTCGTTCTCCAGCAAGTAATCTATCTCATCTTCAGACAGCCCAAGACCACCGTTCTCGTCAATGTTGCGCCCGACACCTACAGTGATCATATCCTCTGAACACTTGTACGCATGGCTGCGCACACCTTCATGCCTTCGCAGCATTTCTATTAAATCTTTTGACATCTATTTCTCCCTACTCACACCTCTGGTCTTCTCGTAGCTTCTCATAGCGCCCAAACCGAGCATCCCAGTCATAGTAGTCATCAGCAGTGATGGGTCTATCTCTGGAACCTCTACCCAAATACCTGCTATGGGTGCGATCAATACATGATACAGAAGACCCAGACTACAGCACCAACCGATGCTGGGACGCCATCCAGCCACAAACAACGACTTGTGCAGCCTCCACCTTATTGATTTCCATCTGACCCTTGGCAAGTTCAGTGGCATGGCGCTCTGCAAGCGTACTTAACTCAAAGGCAATACGATTCTTTTCGTCCTTGTCTTCAATAACCTTGTCAAGCAAAGAGGTTGCTGGGCCTATTAGTGAACTGAGTATGCTCATTCCGCTTCCCTGTCTTCTCTACGAAGACGCTCAGTAATCAGCCGTGTTGTCCTACCAGCCTCTACAAGCGCCGAATACTTCTGCCGAAAGTCCTCAAGCTTAGAGTTGTAATTCTTAACTCTGCGCTGACGCTCGGCGCGTGACAGTGTTTGGTCTTTCAGAACCCTACGCCTTGCTGCGAGTACATCATTACGCTCTTTCTCCAAATACGTTAAAGACAATCTTATTTGTCTAGGGTCTACATTGGTTACGTTTAAACCAATCATGCGCATTAATGCTTGACCCATAGTGTCGCCATCAACGCCACTAGCCTTTGTGCCACCGCGCAATGCAGTGTTTAGTTTTGATACCGCACCGTACTCTGTGTTCAAAAATCCCGGCAAGACATATTGATTAGCTGCCCAGAACATAGCGTCGGTAAGCTTCCCACGCTTATAGAATGGGCGCTCCATGGCGTTTTCTATGTACATAGGATCTGATGGATTGACTATTGGACGCTGTGTAAACGGATCAAGATTCTGTGATGCGCCAAACAACGACCACGCAGGGCCACCAAACATACCCACTAATGAGGTGACATCTTTAACGCTGAAGCCCTGATCTTCTGCTGCCTTTGTGCCTGTTGCAGTCTTAACACCAGCGGCTAGGTTTGCTCCGAGGCCAGACAGCGAACCCCAAGGATACAGATAGCTTGTGTCCATAAACTGCAAGCGACCTTGCGCATCTCTAGCTGGCAACGGTATGAGGCCGGGATTGTTCCTTAAATAATCAGGCAACGCCTTTTTAACTTGATCGTACTCATCATCGTCTATATCAAACATCGACATAAACAATGACGGCAACGCATAGCTAAGGGCGACATATGGCGCAAACTTAGTTGGGTTACGCAATGCAGTCTTTGCCAATACTGGTAGAACTTTGTACTGGAACGTAAGGAATGGATACCCAAGGGGCTTTGTCGCAATCCACGCACAACCTGTGGGACATCAGAGTAATCAAACAGATACTCTTGAGCCTTCAAGAATGCATCGTCTGCCGAGCCGCCTTGTCGCTCCATTACATCTATAGCTATTGCAGTCTTACCTACAACCTCAATGCCTTGATATATGTTGCTGGCTTTATTTGCCAATCGCGTCCATGTATTTAACTTGAGCCAACCCAACAGCCCAATATCTTTTGCATCAACTGACTTCAAGAATTCAAGCATGTCATCGGACATCTGCATAAGCTCTTGATCAGTAAATGATGACTGCTGTACTCCCCGCTTCAACATCTCTGCGAAGTGCTTAGAGTTTTCAAAGTCATTGTTTCTGTACGCAACAATCTCTCTCGCAGCTTCGATCATGCGAGGCAGAACGCGATGGAATGGTACACCTGACAGGTGAATCAGTATGGCGTTACTGAAAGTGTTACGCGCAATAGTCGGCGGGTTGAGCGGAACCTTAATGGTTTTCCAAACAGCCGTAAATTTGCGGCCCTTAGACATGAGATTAACGTATGCCTCATCGCCCACGTTGAGCATTGCGCCTGATGAAACGACATCATCATAGATCTCTGTTCGCACTAACCGTCCAGCAAGCAGACCATATTCTCTCGTTTTAGGAACGCGCTTGTATTGATTGCCGTACTGCTGGAGGGCAACCGATATGTCCTTATTAGGATCAGTCAAGTATTCCGATAGGCCGCGCTCTTCAAACGTGCTATTACAGCCTGTTCCATTTGATCTGCATCATTGCGGAGTCTTGCTGCTCGCTCTGGCTCTGCTGACTCTAGCGCCGTTGCTATATCACGCAGCGTCTGCACTTCGTTTATAAGATAAAAGCCGCTGACATTGGATGGCTGTCCGTTTTCATCTGGTGGGCCATACGGAACCAGAAACTGATCGTCATTAGTAGTCCAGTTCTTGTTCTCAGATACAGAGTTCATCCACTCTATAAACTGCAAGTCCCTTACTGGTCGCTGTATAGCGCGAGAAACTAGGAACGCAGGATCAAGCTCATTGATCGCACCCAACGCTTCTTGCGCTTCTGGATCTAAATCTTTTCTTTGTTTGAGATAGCTGAACTTAGCGTCCCGCTTATCCTCAAGTACATGCTTCAAGTACATACGCGGCAAATATGACCGCTTGTTCTCAAAGTATGTCTTGGCTGGTAGCAACCCAGCATTCATAAGCTCACCACCAAGACGCTCAATCATGTCCTTAGCTTTAAACGCTGCTGAAGCTGCCCGGTTGTCTAGCGCTTGAAGCTGTTTAAACAGCGCCTCTTCTTGAGAAGGCTCACCTGTGGTCATGTACTGGTAGATAGTGCTACGCAAAAGCTCCGTAGATTGTCGGTTCTTTGAACCCTTACGGGTCAGGAACTTGTTGCCAATCTCATCTCTAAGGTATTCAGCGATCTTAGAGGATCGCGCCACAACGCCAAGGTACTCTGCTCGTGACAGGTAAAATTCTTTCTTATCTGGCATCGCCCTTAGTGTATTGAAGAAGGGCAAGTTGTTGATGAAGTCTATTCCGTTCTGACGGGCGTTCTTGAATACGCCTCGCAAGTCATCGGTGCCTTTGTTTGTAGCCTCTACGCGATCATTCTCTTTACGGGCATAGTATATTTCTGATGCTTCTTGCAATTGATCTGATGAGCGCATGTCATCAGTGATCTCAAATGTGCGTAACTGGTTTCTCTGAGGAGAAGTGGTGATTGCGTATCGTTGCGTTACATCGCCAAAATCTTCTGCTGGAAAATCTGGATCTCTATCCCTAAAAAAGTCTTGTGTCGTATCGCCTTCGATCAGCGCTCTTTGCAAGGCTTGCGCTTCTGCTGTGCCCTCCCCTATTGGTCGGCTGCGGCTACCAGCAGACGCAGCAGGATCATTGCTAATGTCAACAATCGTTGCTTCTTCAAAAGGAATGACATCGCCCATCCCTGTAAGCGGAGAATCGCCTGTGCCAATATACAAACGCTTGTCTTTATTGGCGCGTTTTATTTCTTCTTTGGCTTTTTTAAATGGCTTGCCTGATGTTCCAAACAACCGAGCCATTGCTTCAACAAGCTGCTGCGGCATTTTTTGGTCGTAAATGTTTTCAAACCCGCCGCCCACAGGCAAATCAATAGCGCCCGTAGTTCTGTCTCTAGCGTCCCGTATAGCGGGAACATCCAACAAGCTCTCTGATTCTAACTCTTGTGCAGTAAGCCGCTCTCCCGCTTCTTTTCTTGCTTTAAGTTGCTCTAGTTGAGTAATCTTTTCTTGTACAAAAGACACCAAGTTTGGCGCATAAAATCCTGAACTCGTACCCATCTCATCCAATACAAGTTTGGATATGTTTTCTCCGAGCCAATCGTTTACGTTGAGCTTGAGCGCGTTATCAAATGACAACCTAGAATCTTTTTCACCTAGCTCAATAGTGCCCCTGTAAAAACTGCCAGAAAAATACTCGCCTTCATTACTCACGCCTTCTACTGGCTGCGTATATGAAGCAAGAATCTTCTTGGGTATTAACGGGTTCCGCTCTATAAGCGCTTGCGCCATTGACAGCGCAACGACATCATCAGATAGCGCTTCTGAAGACTCGTCAAATTCTGACTTAATAGCTCTCTCTGCTGCTTCCAGATCAAGACTGAAAACCGCAACATAAAATCGCCTTTGACTTGCGGATTGAAAAGATCTTCAACCCGCTCAAAAGCTTGGCTAATTGCCTGATCAGCATATTGACCTTTTCTTCCTGCTCTTGGAACGCGTCTTGACCAAGGGGCATTCCACCTAAAGCCTGTGCTTGAGGAAAGATAGGTCTTGATCTATATCTAACTCTACTGGAGTAAGTAACCCTATGTTTTCATTAAGCCGCGCCAAAACATCTTCTTTGAAAAGAATGATGCCATCCTCTTCCATTTCATCAATTTCTTTGTCGGTAAACCCTAAGTCTTTAGCACCACCAAGTTCGTCTCGGACAACCTCAAATAACACAGAGCCATCTGAGTTCTTGTTTGGGCCGCATCACCTTTTTAGGCAATGCGCTCAACACCAAGCCATCAATGTGTTCTTTTATGCCGTTGCGATAACGCTCTACTTGCATCTCGCTATTTGATATTGCTATTTGATCATAGCCATTTTTAACAGCCATCTTTGTAAGCATATCCATAGCAAATGCTAGGCGTTGATTTTCGTTTTTAAGCGGAAGATCAGGGACTGTTATGCCATAAACTTTATCTTTGTATCCATCAACAGCTTGTCGGACTAGCTGTTTTTCTTCCCTGTTTAAACGGTCAAAGTTGTCTGATGAAATCTGACCATTAAGATACATATCTCTTGCTGCAAGCGCCTTCATCTGCGTTTGGGCGCTTTGGTGGAGATCCGACTGAATCTCCTCAACAACAAGAACCATAGACCCATCATCTAAAATAATGTCTGACACTCTCATGTGCATAAGAGGGTTTCGTATATCGGGGAAGTGACTGTGATACCAGCCGTCTCCAGCTACTGAAGGCACAGCTAAAACAATTTCTCTGTAGTTTTGTTCTTGCTTTGTAATTGGAATAGCTATTTCGTTTTGTGGTATTTCTCTGCCGCCCATCGTTGTATAGGCATAATAAAAGTTAGGCTGATCTACATCTAATGGATCTATGCCGCCTTCAGAACCAAGGCTAATCTCTGTTACTATCGAATCTGGGGTTATTGATACGGCGCGTTCTTCTGTTTCTCGGAGCTGTTGACCTTTGTAGCTATTTTCTACAAGAATTTGACCAAATAACCTTTTATCAAATCCAGAATTTGGATCTTTAATTTCTAAAGTCAACGCTTTAACAAGCTCTTTACGCTGACCATCAGTAGGTTCAGCGAATACACTGATTTCATTCAGCGCCGATTGAATGCTTTGTGGTAGTGCTGGGCCATCTACAGACTTATTAGGCACACTGTCATTCGTTGACAAGTACATCTTTAGCGGCTCAATAACATTCATTGCAAACTTGTTGAGGCGCAACCCAACCATTGCTTGCCTGGCTACCTGATTAAACGCTTGGTTGTTTCTATCTTCTTGTAAAGCCGCTCGATACGCTGCCTCAGATCCTGTGCCATCACCGCGATCTATTGGCCTTCCATAAACCTGTATTTCAACAATCTGCTCAATGTCAGACACATGATCTAACAACTCCTGACCTGATACAGCCTTATCTTGGGGCAAGGTTGCCAAGAATGACGCGAGCCTAGAGTCGTTAAACTCCTCTATCTTAGTACCTTGGAGTATTCCTGATAGCTGATCTTCGCCTTGGCGTTCTTCTTAATAGCCCACGCTTCTGGCAACGCTTTCTGTGATGCTTTGCCCTGCAATGTGCCAACAAGTCGAGACTTTATCTGTGGCCTAGCTTCTGTTACTGCGGCTGCTGGCCCCTGCTTTATCATGTAAAGCGGTGTAGATGCAGATAGCCCTGTCGCATCAAACTGGCTTGTAGCCTGTGGTAAGCGCCTTCCTACGCGACCTTGGCGTATCTCCTCAAAGACTTGCTCAATCTCAGCGGGTCTGCCTTCCCCAGCAAATGAAGCCTTAATCTGTTTAAACAGCTTTGCAATCTTGCT
>UEXL01000370.1_pt1 | contig 15925 bp, 27 predicted proteins | sample 1796671 | NCBI WGS metagenome assembly UEXL01 (sample SAMEA4772471, study PRJEB27181) | metagenome
TTAACCGCATCTACAATACCTTGTGTCTTTTATGATAATTGGAAGGGTATAGAAATAGACGGAGTTTCGTTAAATACTGTTGAGAATCAGTTTATTGTGAACCCAATTTCGGACTTATATCAGATAGGTATGGAGGACAATGAACCAAACTTATATGGTTTTGATTTCTACGGAATAAAACAGGACGAAAAAATATTAAATACTGACACTAGTAAGGTTAATGTAATATTAAAGAAAGCGTACACTACAAATGAGGTTTTAACTCAAGTAGATGCATATTATAGAGTATACGTTAGAGAAGGTCAAACAGAGGTTCAAGTTGAAGATTGGACTTCAATAAACAGAACCCCTAACGGATACTATTTTATTTTTGAAACAAAAGACAAAATCCCGAATGAGTATTTCATTGATATCAAAGTCATCACAGACAGGGAGGTTAATACCTATAAACGAGAATTGAAGTTCCAAATAGTAAACAAAAAATGAGTAAGTTAAGATTAACGGAGGAACAACTTGTTGAAATGATACAACAAATTATTTCTGAGAAAAAATCGAAAAGAAGAAAAAAAAGAAGAATACTCTTTGTGCTAGAGGAAAATCCGCAGCTAAGGCTAAGTATGATGTTTATCCATCGGCATATGCTAACGGATATGCGGTTCAAGTATGTAAAGGTACTAAACCCGGTTTGGATGGTAAAAAAAGATGTTCAGGAAAATATTGTTCGGGTAAGAAATAAACCCTATATTTGTAACAAACTTCCTGAAAATGATTCAAGTTAATCACAGAACATATCAACTTCTTAAAGAAGATGAAGTAATTGAAGAAACCGAAGCCGCGACATTTGACCGTGCAATCGATTATTTTTCAAATACCCTGAAGCATATTCTGATAGTAGATATCTTTTAAATAGTTAGGATGAGTCACGAACGCTAATACTCTTCTATTAGTATGACTAAATCCGTAGTGCCTTTTATAACTCTATGAAAGGTTTCTTTCGTGATATTAAATTTAACTCCCCTTTTTTAAGGGAATGGGTAATCTATTATCCATCTGAAAGTACCAATCGGTATCTTCGAGAACTTCGACTAAACGATTCTCCTTATCTCTATGCCAAACGAGTTCTTTCTCAGGAATGTCTTGAGAAAAAACTCGTTTGAATCTATTAGGTGTAATGGTTTCTTGTGTGTATATCATCACCAAAATCTACCTGAAACATTCTTACCGAAATCTTTATGAGCTCTACACGCCCAATAACCAGCCTTTGTCTTATCTTTTTTCTTTGCACACTGATGTCTAGCGGCAAATGACTTTCTCGCTTTAGGGTCATTCCATTTTGCGGTCATAGTAGGTGAACCGTAACTAACTTTTTTAATTTTTTTTGTTTTTGGATTTCTGACATAAACATACCATTTTTTAGGTCCCCCTGACTTAGGTTTGTTTAATGAAACTTTTTTACCTTTATATTCTGCTTCGTTAAGTGTCTCATACTCAAAAGGGAAATCTAAAGCTACTGTCTTACCATTTTTTAATTTTACAAAAGTACCCACTTCAGAGTTTAACATTTCTTCGTCAAAGCGATTAAATCTATAACCCTCCTTGTAAAGTTCTCTTGCTTCATTGATTATATCAAAATATTTCTCACTACCATGTCTAAATGCATTATCAGTAATAGATAAATTATTATCAAAATTATACTGTAGTTCTTCAGAAATTTGTATTTCTTTAAGTATTGATTTAATATACTCTTTTAATTTTTATATTTTTAATATACGTCGATTCGTTCTTTTTGTAATTTTTTACTTTTATTCTAGTCGGTTTTTTACCTTTGGTGTCCTTTGACCTTCCTTTTTCTTTTTCTCTTTTCCTTCTACACGCGGAATCTTTAGCGGATTGTGACATTTTACCCGCTACACCTGATGCTCTACATACCGGATAACCTCCCTTGTCTGAATCACTTCTACCACAAGTAGGATGACCACCTCCTTTTTTCCTTTTACAGATATTAACCCACGGACCTTTAGGTTGTTTAGAACCTTTCTTTTTCTTCTTTTTTCCAAACCATACGGCTAAATCTTCTGATAAAATATACTTATCCATTTGACTTTATGTTACTTTTTTATAAATATTAGGTAAAACACATTTATCATGGAAGAACAGAACGAAAACGTAAATACTTTATTTAATACAATTAATTATCAAGAACCTCACGAACTAAATAAGTTTATCGATGAAATGAATGTTGACCAGGCGTTATTTTGTTTAGTTCATGCTACTCGACATGCACACAACAAAGGTTTATACGGTATTGAAGAATCAGAAGTAGTGTCCAAATCTATTAGGGTACTAACTACACCACAACCTTTACCAAAGGAAGAAACGAATGACGAAAAATGAATTATCTAGTAGAATTATTTTTCTGCAGTCAGAAATAACAGACTCAATTTTAAAGGGTCATAAAGCCCATGATGAAGATGAATTCAAATCACATCGAATAGAATTAATGATACTTCGTTGTATGTTATATGGTGAAGATTCTAAAATATGTAAAACTGAAAGGGATAATTGTAGAAATTGTAAGAAATAAAAAAGGGAGACCGAAGTCTCCCTTTTCTTTTTTGTTTAAGATAAGATATTATCTTAACTCTCTTAGGTCGAATGTTCTTACACCATCAACTGTAATCTTACCGTAGAAACGGTTGTTCACCATCTTCTTAGCGTATCTTGTCATGATACCCTTGATTGGTGTAAAGTTGAATGGGTTGTACATTGTTGGAGTCAACTGTAGAGGTACGTATGGAGCGTATACATATCCTGTATCAAGTAATGATGTACCCTTGTGTCCCAACAATACTGTGTTTGGTGGGAAGTATGGGTCACGGTAAACTTGATATCTACCTGATAATGTACCAACTCTTTCGATACCCATGTTGTAGTTGTCCTGGTCAGGAGCCGCGTTTGAAACGTGGAAGTACTCAAGGTCATCGAAGATTGCTGAAATCTCTGAAGATACAACAATCCAGTTAGCACCACCTCTTAAAGTTGATTTATGGATTTGAGCAGAAATCTGATTGATTGCAGTAATCAATGTCTGATTCCAATCCTTTTGGTTGTAGTTGACAGAAGCGTTATACACTCTCTTCCAACCGTTGTAGTCCCATCTTAATGACCAAGCCGCACCTTTTCTTAAGTCTCTTAAAATCTCACGGTCAATCTCAGCAACCTGTTCTGACAACAATGCTGTCAATTCAGCTTCAGCGTCAATGTTGTGGAATGCAGAGACGTCTTGTGCGAGTTCTGGTGACCACTGAGCTCTTAACTTTCTTTCTGTAACAGAAACAGTAACAGCTTCTAAGTCAAATGAAACTTCACCGATAGCGTCTTCAAATTCTAATGTTTCATATCTTCTCCATGTAGCAACTACAGTTGGTGTTGTCGAGAATGTAGTACCTGTGTAACCATCTATAGATGATGGTGTACCGGTATTGGTGCAGGTGTTGATGTATCGATATCTAAATAGATAATACCGTTTTGGTCACAGATATCATCGTATTTACCACCAGGTCCTGAACCTGGGAATGGTGCAGACGCCTCAGTACCGTATTGTACAATACCTTTACCGTACTTTTGAGTAACAACTCTAAAGTTGAAGTAAGTTCCTCCGATGTTAGTCTCTAAAGATGCTAAGAAGTCCTCTGTATCCATCTCTTGTCCGTCAGGACCAATTAACTTACCAGCTCCCGCGTTTGAGAATCCTGATAAAGCAACTAAGATAGACCTTGTGTCACCTGTGTAATCACAACCAGCGACTAATGAACCATTAGACCATACAACATTAGTACAGTTATCAGTTAATCCTGTGAATGCACCCTTCGAGTAATCGAATAACCCTGCTGGGTCTGAATTTGGTGTACTTCCTTCGTAGAATTGGTCATACAAGTTAGTTGTGTTTGTGTAACCTGAATCTGTTGTTGCAGGACCGTTTGGTGCTCCGAACGGAGGAATGTGTGTACCATCAGCGTTTCTACTCTGAATCTTTGGAACAAAGTAGAACAACTTACCGATTGGTAAGTTCATAGCCTGAACTGAAACGATATCGTTAGCCAATAGCTTAGAGAAAACTCTTCTTACGATTGGGAAAACAACAGTTTCAAATGAACCTGAACTGTCAGAAGCAGCCGCTTCGTTTATCAAATATGAGTGCTTGGTTCTCATATAACTGAGCCATATTTTCTTTAGTGTGGCCTTTAAGACCGTCGAGGAACCCTAATTTGTCCCACTTGTTGATTGTGTCCTCCTTGATAACTTTGAGGTGCTTAAGACCGATGTTACCAACTAGACCTGATTCTAATAATGCTCCCATTTTAATATTTTTTTTAAGGAATTTTTATTTTAATTTACTCATTAAATCTCTCATTCTTAAGAACTGAGGATTTTCATAAGTTTTACTCTCGATAAGATTGTTTGCAGAACCTCTAGATGGGGTCTTAGTAACTTTTGATTGTACTGATTCAGTAACAACGTCAGTTTCCTTTCCACCTAAGTCTTCTTTATTGTCTTATAAAGAGATTTTGATTCTTTAAGAGTCTCGACACTGTCGAAACGTCTTAAAACATTTATTTTTTCTTGCTTCGTAGTAGAATGTTCAGTGAACAAACGAGTAGCATAAGCTAAATTAGAATTGAAAACAGCTACTTCATTCAACTTAGTTTTGAAAACGTTGAGTGCCTTACGGTACTCTTCGTTCTTTTCTCTTAGTTGTTGAACTTCAGTTTTTAATTCTTTATTTTCTCTAACTGCCGGTCTTAATCTATCCTTAGCATATGTCCTCACCTCTTCAGATGCTGACTTAGCGTTTGGATATTTTCTAAGTGACGCGTTAGTTCTAGCCGTCTCGGAGGTTTCACCTTCGTTAGCTTCGTAATCTCTGTGGGACTTAGACTCATCGCCTTTGTTTCCACCATACTTACCTTCGTTAGCTTCGTAATCTCTGTGTGACTTAGACTCATCGCCTTTGTTTCCACCATACTTACCTTCGTTAGCTTCGTAATCTCTGTGACCTAGACTCATCGCCTTTGTTTCCACCATACTTACCTTCGTTAGCTTCGTAATCTCTGTGACTTAGACTCATCGCCTTTGTTTCCACCGTAATCACCTTCACTCATTTCTTCTTCGTGAGCTTCTTCTTCACCAATCTCGATTTCGTACACAACTTCTTCTTCCGTTTCATCTTCACCTAAATGGTCTCCCATTGTTTCAGTGACTTCTTCTTCTTCAGATTCACCTAACTGAATAACGTATTCAGCATCGGTATCTTCATCTGATAAATGAACGTCATCTCCGTCTTGTTTTACGATAATTCCGTCTTCTTCTCCCATAGCCTTAAATACTTTAAGTACTTCGTCGTCGGAAGCTGATGTTAAATCGAGAGGTAATAGAACTTCTTCTTCATCATCGACTTCTAAGTCATCACCAGGTAAATCAGTCATTAACATTTCCTCATCACCCAAGTCTAACTCTTCGTCGTTATCAGACTCCATATCACCACCCATATCAAGACCTAAGTCTTCAAGGGCATCTTCTATGTCGTCTTCTGCGTCGTCAACTTCAACATCTTCAACGTCAATCTCTTCCTGTTCGGACATTTCAACGTTCTCTTCAGTCTCCATTTCAGACACTTCTTCAACCTCTGATTCTTCGAGAGATTCTTTTACCAATTCACTGATTTCTTCCTTCATAGTAGAAGCAAGTATTCCTTTTGCATTATTAGTTATGGCTTCTTGTAGATTTTCCATCTGCAATAAAGCTTCTTCAACTAGGTTTTTTTTGTCTGCCATATTGTTTTTTTGCAAAAAAGTTTATTATAGTTATCATATAAATATGTTAAATATGAAAAAAGTGTTTTTTTAATAACTTTAAGCAAAAATCGGTATACCCGATTTAAAAAGATTTTTAAATTAAATTACTCATAAACCTCATCGATTTTACTTTCAACACATGCTGAGATTCTCCAATCATAAACAAAATCTTTAAAGTTTGTGGTAACTTTTGCTTCAACATCCGTTACATTATAACCTTTGACGAGTTTCTCTTCTCTGATTTTTTTAATCTTCCCTGAGTTTTCATCAGGTAGGTCATACTGAACTTTTGCTACGAAATACTTTTCCTCCATGGTTTTTTATTTAAAAGGGTTTAATAACCTAAATAATCGGAAAGTCTTTTCATTAAGTCAACACTTTTACCCAGACCGCCATCAATTTTTGGTTCTTGTGACCTTAACTGAGTCTCTTCTTCTAATCTTTCTTCATATTTACCCTTATCATTTTTATCTAAGAATAGATACGCACCAGGTGTAGATGGTGATGAAACTAAATCAAAACATATCAATTCAAAATCCTCTTGGACTTCATTTCTTTCTCCTTTCTTCACTAATGAACCAACACCACGAGAAGATACTCCCATAGTAACCCCTTGTCTCATTAAATTAGCCGCTTGGTCTCCTGGACATGAAACTACACCCTCTTTATGGAATCCAGGAGGTTAATAATTTAATCTTACCCATAAGAGTGTTACCTTCCCACCAAACTTCAGTTATAAGATGAGATACACGGTCCAAATCAATTAAAGACGATTCGGGGTGGTTAAGTTCTGATATAGATAATCCTTTTTCAATTGCGGTTTTGTAAACATCAGCTTCCCTACGTAGAATCTTTTCGGGATAAACTCTACCGTTTCTGTTTGGGTATCAAACTTTTGTAATGTTGCATAAAACTCGAAAGGTTTTGAATGGTCTAATTGACCATAAGATTCCTTAATAACTTCGGCGTTACGACTATCGTTAGGATTTACAAACCCCGCATCCCACTCTACTAAAATCCCTTACCTGAATCGTTTGGTCCTAAAATCTTCATGTTTTTTATTTATAAATATGTCAGACCACTTCTTTTGTCGTTTTACTCTTGTGTATTTCGAAATATCTCATACCTCGTAAACAATCTGTATAGACCGATTGTATTACTTTTTTAATGTTATTTTTAAGAGTCGGTGATTTAAATTCTAAGTGATTTTTAAGATATAAAGTAATTTCTAAATTCATAAAACTCCTCTTCCCTTTCTGTATACCACTACTTCTTAAATCTAAATCTACGATGTTATGCTTTTCGAAAACTTCTGTATCTAATATCTCTAATAGGACATGTTTAATGTTACGTTCCATAATACCGGTTGCTCTGTCCCAGTTCTCAAACTCTTTTATGGGTTCTACCCATGATTGTAAAACAATATAAACTGTTTTTAAATTTTTAGCGTCTACCGTACCGTAATGGCATTTTGCGTCGTTAAATATTTTTAATTGTGACGTTTTTCCTTTTTTCATGTAAATTCATACTTGTAAAGTTTATTGATTTTGTATTAAATATACTATATTTGTGGTTATATGTCAAAAACATATTTATAGATAAAGTGAATTATATATGTTAATTATTAAGGTTAAAAATAAAAATATAGAAGCAGCCTTAAAAACTATAAGTACAAAGTTTATAAGACTAAGCAATTACAAAACCTTAATAAAAATAAGGAGTACACCAAGGATTCCGAGAAGAAAGAGAGAGGAGAAGAAAAAAGCAATTTACGTAAATAAGAAAAGAAACGACCTTTAATCGTTAGAGTACCACTGGTCGAAGATATCCAGATTTTTTCTTATTTCAGCATCACTTAAAACTCTGTTGTAAATTAATAGTGTACCCATTCTTATATCACCACCTCGGTCACCACCCCCACTACCTGTAAATGTAGAACCTAACCTTGGAAAACTGTGTGTGGTTCCGGAACCTAACGCATAAGTAGTGGCGTTTTCCGCACCGTTATACCAATTACTCGCAGTACCACTGTCAAAAACGGAAACCCAACTATTCCACTCTCCCACATTAAAAACATCCCCATCCTGCGCCTGCGCAAAGTAATCATGGTTACCCTCAGGTTCACCTAAACCGTTCGTTTCCGCCTCGGGCCAGTACTTTGTAGTACTACCATTTAAAGACCTCAACGCCATATAGTTAACGAACTTACCCCCGAAAAACGCTTGTGAGTTAGAGTATTGACTACCTCCATTATAATCGCTCCACCAATAGAATAAAAGTGTAGAATCTCCATTTCCGGCTCTTGATATTTCACTATCAAAAGTTAATACTTTTATATTTGATGAGTCATCTGTTTCAACCCTAAAGTAAGCAGGTGAACCTCCACCGGGATTAACCCACATAGATGCGTTAGTTAAAGTTCCATCAATATTACTAGTACTACCTGACGGAGCAATGTTGGTCACTGCCGTGCCTGTACCAGGATAAGATGAAGTTTTGTTTGGGTCCATATACAGAAGTAATCCGTCTCTTACTACGTCACCATCTAATAGTTGATTGTCGTCCCCTTCAATCGCATCGGCTACCTGAGGTACATTCGAGAATGATGTCCCCATTTTGTGATTATAAAATCTTACTAACTCAGTATCATTAGGGGGGACAATTTATATGAGGACCATTTCCTGACGTATCATATCTATACCATGTATACCCACCTACTGGAGGGTTAATACCGATATACCACCCCTCTAAATCACCATAAGGAACGTTACCGATATTATTTGCACTCCATACATTACCATATTGGTCTGCGTCGTTTACGGTCGTATTAGACCATTTAAGATATTTTCTATCTGACATTACTCTTCGTGTGAATGACTTCGTGAGAATTTCTCAAGTGTGGTAAAACCTAATCCTGCACCAACAATGTACATCATACCATCCCACACACATATTTTTGTAATGGAATGTCCATGAATATATTCGCAACAAAGGCAATACACATCATGAAAAATGAAACTATAGTGACAAATCTTTTTGAGGATTTTTGACCGTCAACGTCACTTAATAATGATGTAAAAAATCGTTTCATCATAATCCCTTTTCTAACTGTTTAAGTCTATAAAGAGATGTAAGGGTATAGTTTGTTTCGTTTATTTTTGATAAGGTTTTTTGAATTTTTTCCTTTAATTCATTATCACTCGATTCATTTAAACTTATATTTAATTTATCGTAAACAACATTTTTTGATTTGTCTATTTCACTTTTTAATTCAGTCCCATTTAATGAAGTGAAAAATTTAAATTCTTTTTTTTCTTCTTCGTTTAAATTAGAAAATTCTTTGTTAAAGGTTTTAGTAGCTATTTGTAACATCGAAGAGATTGGGATACTCAAAGTAGTCTCATTTACCTCTTTAACTTTATTTTTTAATAAAGTGTTTTTAATTCTATTCTTTGACTCAATAAGAGTTTCTAAATTTTTAGTTACATTCTTAGTGTAAACTTGTAAATCTATGTCCCCATAGTTATTGTTATTTTCAATTACTAACTCGTCAATCCACTCACTTAATTTAGTGATTTGTTCTTTGTTATTATCTATAAGAGTTCTTAATTGTTCAAAACTTTCTGAAATATATTCGTTAACAATATCTTCACTTAAACCTTTATTAGATGACAATTCGTCATAAATAAAGTGTATTTCTGCAATATTTTTGTCTTCAAGGATATTCGTCTTAAATGACTTCATATGATTCTTGAATTCATCTTTTCCATAAGAAGATTCTAATAACTTTTCTATCTTGGTTTTGATTATACCGAATGATGCCATGATATTTTTTTATATAAATATCATGTAAATGGTATTATTCACACTTTATTGATTTAGAAGTGTGTTCAGCTCTTTCTCTATTTCACCTAAAGACTCCCTGCCTTTGGATAAATCTAATATAGTTTTTCCTTTGATTAGGTCGTCCTCAACAAGAAGGTCTAAGTCCTTGTTTCTAACCATTCTTTCCGTGGGTGTTTCATCAGTTGGTGTGTCAGTGTCTCCACCTAAGTCATCTCCTAAATCACCACCTAAATCACCACCTAAATCTACCACCTAAATCTAAACCACCACCTGATGGAGGCGCCCCTATATCTCCAATATTTGAATCTGTTGTTTCATCACCCATAGGGTCACCACCTTCACCTGGTTTGTTGCCGTATAATTTATCTATATTCGCAAATACACCTGTCTTACTAATAACCTCAGAGGTTTTTTCAAGTTCAGCAGAAACCGCCTTTTCAATCCTTTGTTGTTGTAAATCCAACTTAATCTCCTCATCACTAAATCCAAGTATATGTTTTTTAGCCCAAGAGGAAGAAACTGGTAATATACCGTTACCTGGGTCCGTAACAGAATCCCTATATAATTGAATCTTCTGTTGCCATTGTTCAACTTTAAGTAATTCCGCTTGAGTTGATGGGTTAGTAAGTCCTAGTGTAAAGTTACCCAACTCATCTTCAAAACCTAAAAGATATAAATGTATTATTGCAATTTTATTCAACTCTTGAATCATCGATTTCTGAATCCTATTAATTGTTCGTGCAAATCTAATATCCTGTAATGATAAGTTTTTACCATCTCCGACAACCTCTTCAAAACCTAAGAACGCTTTAGGTACTCTAAGAGACGTTAATAATTTTTTCTGAATATACTCAATATCGGCTATCTCTGATAGGTTCTGAGCCCCTGGTAACGTGTCTATCGGATTTGGTGCATTAGGGTCTCTAACAGGAATAAAATAGTCTTGGTCTACCGCCATTTGATTATACCTTAAGTCAACATTACCGTTAGTTGAATCCACTACTTGGTCTCTTTTAAATTTGTTAGCCACTCGGTTTACATACGGTTCGACATCTTTGTCATCCATATTCCCAACAAAAACTTTAAACACTCTTCTCTCAGGTGCACGTGAAGTTCGGTATATTAACATAGCATCTTCTGATAGTATCAACTGCTTCCATATCCGTCTACCTTTTTTCCAACATAGACGTTCCGTATGGTAGTTTTCTATCGTCACCTAATAATCTAAAGTGCGCAATTTCCCATGTATTAAATTCCATATCCTTATTTTGCCATATGAATTTTAATGCGTCATTTTCAGTACTAGATGAGTTTCTTTCTGGTTTCATCTTCATACCCCTTTCTTGTCGAGTAATTTCGATATTAGGTAACTGTTGAGCTCCCATAACCCCCTTTTCAGGGTCTAATTTTAAGTACACAAAATTATCCCCATATTTACAAGCGTTTCTTGTCCACATAGGTAAGTTAGTATTAATATCTAATCTATTATTAAACAAGTCACCCAATACAGATTTAATTCTTTTACTTTCAGAATAGATTTGTAACATATGACCATCTTCATCAGGTGTGGTTGACTCTTCAGCATATATATCTAAGGCGGCAGATATCTCAGGAGTATATTCCATACTTTCATAATCGTAAAAAGAGGCTAAACGGGTTGGCTCATAATATACTGCTTGAGTATATAAGTTATTTTCAATCTTTTGCCATTGTTGACCTAAATATAATGTTTGCTGAGATTGTAACTTCTCTCTTTCGTACTCTTGTTTGTTAGTGGTCTTGAGTATTTCTTTTTTGTCAAAGTTATATACGGGTGGCTGTTGGTCTAGAGTCGAATCGGGACCAAAAACTTTTGTTAGTCTTTGCCAAATCGTAAAGTTGTTATTGTCCGCCATAGTTTTTTTAGATAAATATAAACTTTAATAGAATTAATTAAAGGTTATCTCCTTCTACCCCCAAATAACCAATTATATTGTTCATAATCTTGTCTCGTTATCCCATTTGGTCTGTGATGATTATTGTTGTTTGGCATTACGGGTAACCCAGGATTAAATCTTTAGAGCTGTTCTTGACAGGAGTCTCATTAATCATCCAACTATCCATCATAGCCTTTGTTTGTTCGGTCACTTTTTCAAGTTTTGTGAACGAATTCTCTCCTACATAAATTGCCATGGCCATGGCCATTATTAAGTCGTCGTGTTGTCCTTTTATATGGTCAGGTCTACCGTTTATATAAACAAACGTATTTAACTCATTCATTAGTCTTGATGACCTTACTAAAAAGTCATGTCTTAATGACTCTTCAAAAGACGCAACTATTTGGACCCTTTTTGAATTAAAGTTTAACCCTGGTATTTTATCAACTGTGTTAGGATTGTATTTCCATTTATCCGCAGTGTTCGTACCTTCAACATATAGGTCTTTATAATTCATTTCCTGAAGTTTACGTGAAGTGGAAACCCCCATACCTCCAGTAATATCGATAACAACAAATGCAGAATACATAGTAGCCCACTTAAACGCAACCTCAGCAGCAACATCGGGAGGTATTTTACCCAAATACTCTAACACTTGCTCTCTCTCATCAAAATCTATAATACAAAATGTAGTGAAATCTTCACTATCACCGCGAGAAACATCAATACCCATAATGTATTTGTGACCAACCACAGGTTCTTTCCACTGCCACAACGCACCACCCATAAACTTATTTTCAGGTTCACGGATAAAATTCTCTTTTAATTTTTCTACAGTTTCGTTAGGAATAACATTATCACCTGAACCTAAGAAATTACACTCTAATTCTTGGGCAATCTTCCTCCTATCGAATTTAAGTTTCTTTGCCATCCCCTCAAACCAAGAAGAGTACGGTTTATATCCTTCAATAAATTTAGACTTAATTTCTTCAAAATCTCTTTCCATCGGGTCGATTGAACCGTACTCAATAGTGATGTCCTCATCTTTATAATCTTCTCTATTCAACATATAATGAACAATATCATTACATTTAATAAGTTTTAAGTCTTTGGCATAACGTGGGTCACGGTACCAAAACATTTCAGTAATTTTAAAATCGTTCATACCCCTTAACGATTGCTCATATATAGAGTAATATATACGGTCAAACCCATTAGGGGTTGATATTACAATAACTTTACCACCCGTAGATAGTGACGCCATACATGCAGACCAAAAGTCGTTATCTGCTTCAATAAATGCCGCCTCATCAAAAACAAGTATAGTGGGGGTATAACCACGAAGTGCGTCTTTAGAGGTTGCAACAGATTTAACCTCACATCCGTTAGTTAATTTGTAATGTCTCTGTGAGTTTTTTTCATTTGAGAAACTAACTCCAAACCAATTTGGCCATTGTTCAATAAACGCCCTTATTTTACCAGCCATCTCAACAGAGGTGTCAAGTTTGTTAGCGATTATTAGTATTTTTTCAGGTTTCGATTTAGACGCAGTAATTAGTTTTTTTGAAACCCAAGCCGATGTTACAGTAGAAACACCTGCCTGTCTATACTTAAGTGCGATATTCTCCTCAAAAGTATCGTAATCTTTTATTAGACTTTCTTGGTCGGGAAATAATCTTAATGGAACATATTTTGACTGTGTATTGTCATAAGTTTGTAGATACGTCCTTAATGCATACGAGGTGTCTTTTACACACCTCGCATATTCTAGTAATACTTTTTCTTTTGTTAACGCCATATAGACATTTTAGTAAGAATTTATGTTAAAGAAATACCTAAATCACCTAATAAGTCTGAAAGTCCTCCATCACTATCGTCATCATCATCGTCATCACTATACTGTGACATTGCATCTTCATACTCATATCCTTTTAGTTCTTCAATAATTTCATTAACCATTTTAGATACCAATTGTTTACCTTCATCTGAACCTGAAAGAATCATTCTCGCCACTTCAAAGAATTCGTCAGTGGACAATGACGAGAATCTTGAAAAGAGGTAGTTCTGTACCTCTCTCATATCTTCGTCATATAATTTATCAGGATATGCTTGTGTAAATTTATCCCATATTACCGGACCTAATCTTAGGTCCCAAACCTCATAGGGTAGTGTGTCTGTTTGACCCATTACCATATTGGCTGCTTAGGGTCATCAGGAAGTCCTTGTGTTCCTAAAACCTCATAAACACCTTTTATTAATTCGTGAATCAATACGGGAAAGAATAAACCTTTAGCTTTAATTGTCGGAGGGTCAGTTGTGTCGTCAACCTCTTCAGAGCCTTGTACACCTTCTCCGTCACCAGCCGCCGACATAATCATTTGGTCGGGCATAATCCAATATAGTAGGTCATTAATAGACATCAACACACCGTATAGGTTAAGTAGTCGTGGGTTAAGTGTATTAAGTTGCTCCTCAACGAGGTGGAACATGTAGTGTCCTTTTTTAGATGCTCCCTGAATTAAAGAATTAATAAATCTTCTTTTCGCCTTTTCTAAATCAAACTTTTCAAAAGCGGCCATAAAGTTCTCTAAATCATCTTCGGCTTCATCAGAACTAACACCGAACTGTTGCTGAACCTCATCATCGTCAAGTTCCTCAGGTTCTGATATCATTTGAGAAGTGTCTATCTGACCCGGCATTGATGTTAACTCAACGTCATATTGAAACGCGTCGTCAGGAATAGATAATTCTTTCTTCACTAAATCAACGGCTAATTGCTCCAAAAACCCTTCGTTATTAGATTCTATAGATTTGACTTCTTGTACTGATTGCATCAACATCATCTGAAGTTGCATAAACGCGTTCTGACCTGATACGTCATCCATACCGGTATAACGCTTAACCTTCTCAACAACTTCTTTAAATCTTTCAGACGCAATAAGTTCAGAAAATGAATTATCAAATTCATCCTCTTCCTTACCGGGTAAACCCGGATTATCCGACATAGGAGTCTCTCCGCTTGATATTTTTCTTTCTATCTCACGGTCCATTCTTTCGGGACCATCGTATTCGATTTGTTCTTTCAAATTACTCATCTCTGAACTTAATATTTAAATTGTCAAACTTAAGAAACTCAGGTAATCCTTGTTCTTCACCCGCCTTAGGTTTTGGACTATGTTTTGGTTTATATGGTGTCCCTCTTTCAGGTTTTACACCTGGTTTAACTGTTGGTCTTGCAGGTTTAACTTCGGTACCCGCTTTAGGTTTTGGACTATGTTTTGGCTTATACGGCGTACCTCTCTTTGGTTTTACTCCTGGTTTAACCGTAGGTTCGGCAGGCGCAATTTTAGGTTGTTCCGATAATACATCTTTTTTAGTTAACATCTTACCTTGTGATTTCTTAATCAAAGATAAGATACTTTCTTCAATCTGTCTAACTTTTTCTTCCTTACTTTCTTTTTTAACACAGTTTGGTACTCGTTTACCAAACATGGTCTTCATTCCTTTCTTTTCATATCCCTTCCAGCATTTAGTACCTTCGTTTGTTTCTTCAAACATGCCTAATGTTGTGATAGGTGTTTTCATTTTTTTCTTAGAGCCACCAAATAACTCTTCTATAACAGAATCCTCATCAATATTACCATAAAATTCTTCGTTAGCCATCATTTTTCTGTTATTATCAGAATCATCATCCATACCGTCTGGTGCCATATCATCAGCATCGTGAGGCATTTCCTGACCTGTTGCCGTTTGCATAGATAATTTACCTAACGCATTAGTGTCGTCTATCTCTTCTTCCATCTGTTGTGTTACAGTTACTGAACCATCATCATTAGGTGTTACGGTGCCGTCAACACTAAGACCACCACTATCTCTTTTCATCTTATCTATTTCGGACTTACTGTAAGTAGTCTTTTCTACAGTAGTAGTCTGAGCTTCTTCAATACTCTCATAGATTTTATTAATATGTAAATTAGACATTTTCTTAATAGTTTCATATGAGAAACCTTCCTCAAGAAGTCTTACGATTTTTTGTTCTTTATTCTTCATGATTTACAAAACTTTTCTCATATGAAAGAACTATATCTCTTTCATATAATTTATCTTCTACGGATTTTACAGTATCTCCGTATCTGAAGACTAATCTTTTATAGTTACTATCAACTACAAACTCAGAATCGGATTTTTCCCATCCTAAGGATATGACATCTTCTACTGCGTCATAAACAGAAAAAAAGTCGGAGTTCTGAACGAGCTCCAACTCAATGTCTGAATTTCTTAAAACACCAACCTTTTTAATGTATTCAA
>UEXL01000340.1_pt1 | contig 15894 bp, 34 predicted proteins | sample 1796671 | NCBI WGS metagenome assembly UEXL01 (sample SAMEA4772471, study PRJEB27181) | metagenome
TTTTATACTTTCTGTAATTATTAAATTATGGAAAAACAAAACAAAGAACCAGTCAGTAATATATACTTTTACTATAATGGTCACTGTTCTTCTGGCACAACTATAAAAAAAAGGGAGTAACTTTCGTTACCCCCTTTTGTTGTTTTAGAACAGTTAGTTAAAACTCAGAATTTTTCTGATTTTGAACTTCAACTCTTAGTTCTTGTGCCAAGCCTTTAATTGCTTGCATTGCTTTTCTGACTCTCGTGCCTGCAGAGTTGTTACCCTCTACAAACTTAGTCATATCTGACTGAGTGTCATTTACTAGATCTTGTAATTGATCATATATACCTGCACATTTATTAAAACTCATAATTTAATTTGATTTGATTTATAATTTGATTTACTTCTTAACAAAGAACGAAGCTACTAAAACTAATACAATTAGCCCAGCAAAACCTCCAGTTCCAAATTCATTTACAAGAGCTGTTAAGTTTCCTATTACATCCATATTAAATAGTAAACCTCCAGATATTACCTCCCATAAAATTGTAAGTGGTAGAAGTGTTAATAATACACCAGCTAATCCACTAAAAAATCCATTTAAATAATTAAATACTTTATCCATTTTGTTTTGTTTTTAAGTTAATACTAAAATTTAAGACCAAACCCTAACATTAAGTTAGTTGTTTTTAAGTTTGTGTCATATACTACTTTAGGGTCGATATACATTACTTTGTGAAAAGTAAACATTTTACCAACACCAATTGATAAGTTATCTGTATCTAAGTTAGGGAGCAGATACATAGCCAAATAATCCGTTGTAGAAATATCTAACATGTGCATCTAGTACCATTTCTGCAGACGAGTCTGCTTGAGATACGTTACATCCAACCATTAAGTTATCTGAAATAGCATAACCAACTGTTGGTGCTATAGACAATTCAGTCCAAGCAGTATTAGCAACGTCACCAGTACCTAAGTACCAATCACCTTTTGCGTTTTGAGCGTTAACACTTACAGTACACAGTACTGCCAAAGCAAAACTCATTAAAACATTTTTCATAATTTATTGTTTAGTTATAAGCCTGTTATTTCACATGATCCACCGGCACAGGCTAATTCACCAGATAGATCAGTTTCGTCAGTTTCTTCTATTACGTTTTCAAGATTTACATCTTGTAATAGTTTAACTAACTCCTCAAACTTCTTTTTAGTTATATCTTCAAAAGGAGCTTGAGTATATGTACCACCATCATAAGGTAGTACAGAAAGACCATTGTAGCAGTCTCTATTTTTCCACATCCATTCACCTGCTTTATCCCAGTCATCTTTCTTTAAACTTATAGTAGCAGATACGTTATGGGTATTGCTTCCAGTTTTATGACCAGGTAACCCATTGGTAGCTACACGTTTAACACGTTCAAGTAAATCAAACGCAGACTCAGTTCTTAATATAGAACCTTTAGGTGCTGACTGAGGTATTTCAATCACAGCAGTATCGTGTGGTCTGAAATATTCATCTTCAACAAGTTCAGAGTGGTTTTTTTAGGTATTTATATATAGCTTCGTTTTTACCAACACGCAGTCTACGTATGTAATAATCATTATGCCATGCATGAATACCCGAAGATGTTCCAAGTACCAGAGATGTCGTCCCTGCAGGTTTAACACACGTTGTACGTGCCGCGCGATTGATACCTATCAATTTTGCAACCCTCGCATTTTCTGTTTTACGATATTTGCACCTTCCTGCATATCCAGCTGGAGCACAGCGGCACTCCCGATTCCTGTCATGACACACCGATAAGGGCGTCTCGTTCTGTTGTCTCTTGCCATATTTCTCTTAAGTAATGAAATTCAGTATATCCAGCTTGTAATGTTCCTATAAACGCTGCAGCTTTAACTCTTGTTGTTAAAATCATCTTGATCTTCTACATTTGAAACATTAACTTCACACAGGTTGCAGAACTGGAAAGGGCGTAAAGCTATTTCGCAGCAAGGATTAGTGCCCCAATCTTTGTCATTATTGAAATAGATACCCGGCTCTCCAGAACCTGACAACTCTATGCGTTTCCACAGCTGCATGAAAAACTCTTTAGTTATTTTATGTCTTATTAATACAGCAGAGTTATTAGCTCTACCACGTTGTGGGTTATGTTCCCACCAACTACCTGATTTACATGAAATCATTTCTTCATCGTATGCCGAAAATAAACTAATAAGAGCTGCTCTACGAATACCACCAGCAAGAACAGCATCAGCAATATGACATACAATATCGTGTACTTCAAGAGTTGTAAGCATTGTACCATCATCTTTAGCATCTAGTATTCCTTTAATTTTTAATAAACATTCTTTTAACGGTTGTGGCCCAGGTGCTTTTCCACCAGAGGTCACAAGTCTTGCGCCCTTTGGTCTAATATCAGAATAATCAAACTTTACCTTAGATGATCTCTTAGAGCCTAAATAAGACTTGATTAAAACTTTAATTGCATCTGACCAACCTTCAATACTATCACCAATAACAAATCGTCTTGTTCTTTTTCAAAAGGTTTTGTTACTTCAGGTAATTCTTTTATATGATGTTTCTGTACAGAATAACCTACGCCACATCCGCTAAGGAGTAGAAACATACACTCACTAAAGCTATCAACGTGATCAATAGGTAAATAGGAGCAGTTGTAGAGTCTATTGGGCGAAATTTCAATCGGCTTGCCACTGAATTGTAAGCTTCGCATACTTGGTAAAACTTTCTTTTTATATACATATCTATAATTTTCTTCAATTTCGTTATATAAGTCCGGATAACGTTTCTGATGCATCTCTTTGTTTCTTGTAACTAATTCTTCCCATGTCTCTCTTCTGTTTAACTCTGGAATATATTTAGCATACTTCATATGCACAGTAATATCCGAAAGGATTTTATTGTTATTATTCATTTATTTCTTTAATTTATATATTGTTAGGCAAATGTCCACGAAAGGAACATACAGTACGTGGTTAGTTCTATATTGATCAGGGTAAGATCTTACACCAATCAAGAAACCAGGGTATGTTCCAATGCTTAATTCCCAACTATTTAATTCTTTCATTTAATTAGTTTTTATTAAGTTTATTACTTCGTCACATTCCTTCTGATTCTGAGGTTTATATATAATCACATGAGGCATATGCGCTTTTAAATATTTTTTAAACATTTTCCAACGCAGTGGAAAACTTTCATTAGCACGACCTTTGCATTCAATTATAAACGAATCACTTACGAAGTCTGGAGTATATTTAATTGGTAGTATTTTCTTCTCTCCACGGTTTTTAAACTCTCCTTTTCCGTTAGCTTGACGCTCATAACTTTTTATATTAAAGTCAAAACCATCTTGAACTGTAAACGTTGCGCCTTCATAAATAGCGTGTATCTTAGCTTTTTAAAGCTATATACATATATTTTTCTAGGCCTGAGGCAAACTTGATCCCGTCAAAGGTAACTTTCTTAGCTCTGACAGGACCACGTTTTTTTCTTCTATACTTTTTCATTGAGCTCTTCGCGTGCAGCTTGTATGTATAGCACAGCATCCATAAGCTCTTCTTGTATATCGTTAAGATAACCTAACAAGTCTTTATGTTTACCTCTACGTTCGTCATCTAATGTTCTGCCATATTTATCATAGCCAACATCTGATCTGTTACAAATTTATCAACTACGTTTTAACTACAGGATCTCTAAATCCAAAGATTTTCTAGTTATACCTTGTTTTGCATCCATTATTTCTCTGTCTGACATATTAATCTTTTTTAAATGTTCCGTTAACCATTTTACCTTTTCTATTTTTATCTCATTATAAGCTACATCAATACAATTTTCAATACTACACCTTGTAGTTCAGCTAAATTTGTAAGTACAACTACAGCAATCACCAATACCATCAACAACTTCATCGTGATCTTCTTTAAGTATAGCTCTACATATTTCACCAACCTCTTCAACAAGTTTTAAGGCTTGTGTTTTTGTATCGCCTTTGTATAAGCCTCTTTCATTAGCCCATGCTCTTATTAAATCAAATTGACTTGTTTTATATCCATTGATCTTATACCGGTTGTGCTAAAGCACCTGTTCTTGGGTATGGACTGTTGTTGTCAAACCATCTAGCAAATGCTTTGTTATATACATAGCATCGTTCGTCGTTATACATAGATGTCTTTGCGTTTGCAATAATCCATTTTATAGACTCTGATGTAATAGTTACATCACCATCTGTTGTTTCCCACGTCATACCTATGTTATCCATCAACCTACCTTTCAGCTTGTTTAATGGCATAGGAAATGTAGTGGTTTGTTCTGTTACGTTTATCTTCATTTCTTTTTTATTACATTTAAGGTTTTTATATAGCTGTCTATCTACTTTGTAGCCAAAAGCTTTTTGCATTTGTATCTCAAGAGTGCTAATCTCTGTGATGTCTTTTGACTCAGCAAGTATTACGTACTCGCCTTCTTTGTAGCCTTGTTGTTTATGAACTCGCTCTTCAAGGTTACGAGTTACACCAATTTTTTTACCTGGTATGTGGTATAAGTAGTATGTCATATTTTATTATTGTATAAGTGCATGTTGTGTGCAAAATGATAATATACACCGACTGGTATATCTAATCTGCTAGCAACTAATTGCTGTAACATTGAAAATTGATATTGATCGTTGCAGAAACCGTACCAGAGATCATTAGAACGCATTGTAACGCACATATCTAGCTTATCATTTACAATTGTAAATTGAACTGCATAAGTACACGGTGTATCATTACCGTATTTATGATGTTCTTTACCGTCGTATATAGATATACAAGCCTGTCTAGTATCTTTGTCTAGCTTTAACTTTAATATCATTTGGTTTAACTGTCTCTTACGTTGCCATTGATAACCATAGTTAGAATTTACATTACCATCGTCATCAGCCATTTTAATCCATATTGGTGGTATCTTACCGTATATCTTACCTAGCTTAGTTATGTTACGATCGCCAGTTAAATACCATTGCCATTCAGCGCGTGCATATTCTAAGTTCCACTTACGTTCTTTGTTTGTGATAGTGTTAGCTAAAGGGTTAAGAATATAAAACCCTACGTTAAATAGGGCTTTTGTGTCTCCAAAATCTGTACCGTGTTGAATTATTGCGTCTTGCAAGTATTCGTAAGCTTCGTTAGCTGTTTCAAACTTTTTGTTGTTTACTGTGTTTATCATAATAGTATTTATAGTATTGGTAAAGTTTATTTAACACAACATCATCACTGTATTTATTAGGATCTGTGTGTACTTTACCGTTTATCATTATATCAATTTGCCATCTATTCATATCGTCTTTCCAGTCAGGGCTTATGCCAACTTCTATGTTGTTTTGTAAACACCAGCCAATTACTTTCATTTCATTGTCAGGCCATAGTTTTGACGGAGGACGTTTTGTTGGAGATTTTTTCCAACGTTTAAAAGCCATTATGCCTCCCAGGGCATTGGACCACCATCTTCAACTACAGGTTCATTAGGTACAAAACTACCTGATCGTGGTTCCCATGTAAAGTAAGACTCAGCACCGTTTTGACCTAGGTTTTGAAACTTAACTTTTAATACTTTTACTTTAGTTGTTTTAGCTTCATAATCTCTATGTACTAATAAGCCGTGATAACTAGCATCGTACCATTCACCACCACCTTTAATGTTATACATAGTTGGCTCTTCAATTTACCGTCTTGGCCTTTATACATTTTAGTAGGGTGAGCTACAATAAATCTAAGTACATCATACTTTTTACAAAAGGCTTCGATCTTAGCTAGATAATCCATAGTATATCTATTTACATCATCTGACTTAGCATCGACATCTCTAACCTTGTTGAAAGGATCAATGACTAAACATTTAATACCTTTACGTTTAACAAGCTCAGCGCCTTTACGTAATACAGATTCAAGACTGTATTTATCCATATCAATAAAATAGTAGTTATCATTAACATGATCTGTTACTTGCTGCCATTTATCACCACCAATATCTCCTACAGCAGGCATATCTTGCCAATGCTTACGCATTAGTTTGTGCGCGTGTAGGTAGACCGGTTGATTTTCAGGACTAGCATACGCAGTTTTCCAGCCATAGTTATTATTGTAACCAACAACCATTTGATCAACAAAGTCAGACTTACCGCTACTAGGAATACCAGTAACAGTAATGAACTGACCAGTGTAAGTTGAAAATATTTGATCGAAGTTTTTAAGTCCAACTTGATAACCGGGCTTAAAACCGTTTTTAACAAAGTCTCTGAGTTCATCTTCTACATCTTTTAGTGTTGAAACATTTTCGAGTGGTACAGGGCGTGCAGTATGTATAGCATTACGTAGTAGCTCTGGGCCATGCTCGATTAAATAATCATTCGCATCTTTCTGTCCATTAAAATCTACAAGAAAGCAAACCTCAGCGCCGAGCCTACGTACAAGCTCTTGTTTTAGCATTTGGCCAGGTTCATCAGCATCAACAGCTAGAACTACTCTTTGTTTGTCATCGAAATAATCAATACAATTATCTAAGTAATCTAAGTTGTTGTTGTTTAGTGTAGCACCGTTAGGTACTGATATTACATTTTTAATACCAGCTTCGTGTAATGCTAACACATCCATTTCACCTTCTACAATTACACAGTCTTCATAACCTACAATACTATTAATATTGTAAAATACTTTTTCAGCGCCTTTGTATAATTTAAAATTCTTTCTACCATCACGATATTTAACATTGATGAGTTGATCACCCATGAAATAGTTAAACTGTATGGTATTCTCTTGTTTACCTGTCTGAGGCATAAACTCAGAACCTTCAGTTACTTGAAGATCTGATAGAGTTTGTTTTGATATACCTCTTGTACCGAACCAAGTCTCAACGTTCGTACTTACTTCGTTAAACTGCTCTATTGCGGTAGGTCTTACATAGACTCTCACTAGCACCTTTACGTTGGTAAGTATGAAGTTGAAAACTAGTATCACAGTTGTGACAGGTACCGAGACCACGTTCCCAATCATAGCTAGCACATTGTGCTTTCTGATTCTTAGGTTGCCTAGTAGATGAACACAAAGGACAAATCCCCTGTGATGCACCTTCTTTTAGGCTGTGTTGATTGAACTGTCAATCAAAAATCCATTGATCTCTGTTGTCTGCATTTAAAACGGTAAATCGTCATCAGGCGTTGCAGCAGGTGCAGCTGCCGGCATATCAGTTCTTGGTGCAGGGTCAACGTTTGCTCCGTTTGACCATACAACCTTTACATTACCAAGGTAAGTCTTAGGTGTCTTAGCATCTCTTTCTTCCTTAGTTTGTTCTACAACTACAGGACCTTGGTTACCAAACTGGTCAACCTCGTCGTTTAATGTAATTGTAATTGGTAAGTATTTACCTTTTTTACCTACATAGATCTTGTCTTTCGGTATTTCATTTAGGTTAATACTTGCTTTAATTATACTTGCCATATTTAATAGTTATTTATTTGATGAAACATTGTTTGTAATTGATCTTTAGTAGCAGATGAATTTCTTCTAAGATTATCTACAGCTTTCACGTGATTTTGATTTGCGTAAAAATGTTTTTCACTTAGCTTCATGCCTGTTACTGAACAGATCTTCATTTTTGGTCTTGCCATAATAATTAGGTTTAAAGGGTTTTGCTTATAAAATACTGTTTAGGATCAAAGTCCTTGGCCTTGTAAAACAAGTTATAAGCTTCACTTGCTTTACGTACCTTATCTTCACCGCGTCTGTAAAAATCTGGTGAACAGTCAAACAAACCTATTTGGTGTGTTTTTGTCTATTACTATAAATAAGAACTCATACCCAAACAGTTTGCTGTATATATAGGCTTGTGAGTCATAGTTATATTTAGATGCTGACCAGTTGAACTTACTGATATCAGCTGTTGTTTTTAAGTCAATGACTAACTTTTCATCATGATTAACAATATCAGCTTTACCTTTCCATGTATTACCAAACATCTCTTCGATCATTGGCTTTTCATATTCTACATCACCAAGGGTGATAAGGTCTTTGCATATATCATTATCCATAACTTTCTGTCTCATCAACTCAATAGTATCAACCTCATGTTGTAATAGACAGAGCTCACCACCAGCAACGTCTTTGTAGGCTTTAGTATTTCTAGTTGATGACTTGACAATTTTAAACTTTTCAAGTTTATCTGGTTCAAGTATACAAGTATGAAAATACCCACCGACTAAAAATGCAGGTGATGGCTTGCTTGGTTTAAATGCGTTTAACGGATCTTTTAGTAGCTTGCCAACATGAGAGTTAGACAAGTATTGATTACCAAAGTCACCGTAATAATCTTCGTCATTACAAAGTCTTTGTAAGATTTTTTCTTTGTTCATTTGTTAGTTTGTATTTAGACTCAATAGCTTCAACTTTGCCACCTGCTGTTACATATTCTACGGCTTTAGCCATTTGAACTTTAGTTATAGCAGGTTTAGTTACTCTATCAATTACACTAGCAGCTTTGCCATGTGTATTTGTAGCATCACTATCTGCTGTATCATCGATTAATAATAAATTACCTAACGCATACTTTTTACCATAAGTTGATGCTGCACCGAACTGCTGTGATGTCTGCATACCTTTTTGGTTTAAGTCTACGCCGACTACTGCCGTTGCGTGTATAGCATCGACACCGTCTGATATAGTAGCTGTTGATTGAATTGTTGGAACTGGATCAGTTGCAATAATCTCTTCATTGATAGTAACTGTAATACCTTGTTCCATTAGGAAAGGCTTGATAGCCTCTAGTATGTCTTCGGCCTTACGAAAATAGTATTTACCGAAGCTGTTGTAGCTTGATTTTTTAGCTTTTAGTTTTGTCTGAACTATAGCTAGTTTTTGGTTTAATTCCTTCATAGGTTTATTGGTTTAGTATATATATAATTACACGTTTATTTACGCTTTTAACTCACTAACTTACAGGTAGTCAAGCACTTGCGAGTGGTCTACGTTCTCGATTAGTTTATCTACTGCTTGCTTTTTTAGCTGTGAAACTCTTACATAAGAGCTGCTACCTTCGATGCCTATTTTATCTGCAATTTCAGTAGCTGAATGCTTATCACAGTCTAGCCCGTAACTTAGTCTTAACACTTGATACTCTTTGTCGTTTAAATGTTGTTGCAGTAAACTCATTAAGTACATGTTAAGCAATTCTTGATTATATGGTTCTGACTCATCAGGTATATCATATATCATATCGTTTTCACCTGGCACATCAATACTTAGAAATACAGAGTTAAAAACATAGCAACTGCTTTTTTATCTTTGCCAAAGTTCTTACGTATCTCATTGTATTTATGTTCTGGTATTCTCATATCACCTCTGTTTTTATCTATTTCTCTACGTATTGCACCTCGTATACGTTTTGATAGAAACGATTTAATAGTTTTTTCTGTGTCTTCAGAGTCAGCTAGCATTTGTCTGTCTAGCTTTTTACAGCTTTGCATAGACCTAAATAACCACAAGATATAAGATCAGTTATATCCATAACGCCTGATGCTTGTTGTGATGTAGCAAACTTACGTGCTAACGCCTCACACAATGGCATCCACATTTTTATTATTGAGTCGTCAAACATTTGAGTATAGTCTACAGTGCCTTCACTATCACTGTATACAATCTCACCATCTCTTTTCATACTCTTGATTGTATCTTCAAGATCGTGTTTGTGTCTTACATATCCTTCTACATTATAGTATTTCATAGTTGTTGATTTAATAATTCTTTTTCTCGTTTAAGTTCTTCACACATGTTACGTTGTATTGTTCTTGTTGAACAGTCTAACAAACTTGCAACACGTGATAGTGTTATTTTACTACCCATGTCGTTTATATCTACCATGCATTGGTAAATATCATCTTCATGTATTTGTTTTTGTCTACCTATTAACTTACCTACAATTTTTAGTTTGTCTTCCATAGATAATATACAATGCCAGTTAAATATTATTTTACGTAGCTTGTTTTTAGGTGGTTCATCTAATTCCATCATGCTTACCTCATATATTATTTTCTTTAGTAATTGCGGTGGAACTGTAAATGTAATAAAACCATTTGACTTATCAGCTATATATTCACATAAACTTGCAAAATCATCTGGATCAAGCTGTGGGTTTAAATACCACAATACAAGCAAGTGCCATTTAAATGATTTGTAAGTTGTAATTTTAGCTCTACTTCTAAACAACGAATAATACTCATGTGTACCATCTTCATAGTAATTATAGTCCTTAGTTTTCATGCTAGGTCTATCATTAATAGGATCTCGTACCCATTGTATTTTACGCCTGTTAAGGTATTCTAGGTTTCTTGGTATATGTGACATTAGCCTGTTACTTAGTATTATTAGGGGCTATTGTCAGCCCTAGTGTTGATTAATAATTTATCATTATTTTTGATCTTATTTCTTTAATACGTTTCTTTAGGTCTGCTCTCATATAGTTTTTCTTTTTAAGATTTGCAATTTGTTTTTGTCGCCAATGTAATAATTCCAATAAGCCTGTATACTACATTTATCTTTGTATTCATCAGGCATACACTGAGGAGGTTGCTCAAACTTGCCTTCAGGTATATCATGAGGATAAGTAAACAATTTAGCTTACATTTAGTAATACTTAGATGTGTTTTACCATACCTGTCTTCATACTCTTGGCCTAAACCTATCATGTGGTTGTATAACCATCTGTAATGGTTTTTGTTTTGCCTAACCCATATAGTTGATGGGTGATTGTAATGAGCTTTTTGTAAGGTACATCGGTAGATAGATTATAATGATGGTGAGCAGTACATAACATTTGAGCTGACTCAAGTATCATTTTACCACATGTTTATTGTATTGTAGTTCAGCTGCTTTGTATGGGCATTTATCTAAATAAAATATATTCATCGCTTCATATCTTTTTCTATCATCTTAACTAGCTTTGTTAAAGCTTTAGCTATAGTTGATATATCTTTATACATTTGTTGTTCGTTTTATTCATTGTCTAGTATTTTACCAAAGACAATAAGTTCTACATCTGCTTTAGTGTAGCAGTCTTTGTCTGTGTAGTTAAGTGCACGGCTGTGTATAGCAAAATGCTCAGGTGGATCAGCTGTGAACTGTTTATAATAGGCTAATGTCACGCCTAGCATAAAGAATACCCAAGCTACAGCTAGCACAAATAGTCTGTGTATGTTATTCATATAATTCTTTTAATTTAGCTACTAGTTCATATGGAGAGTAGAAACCATTTTCAAACTCCCATATTAATTCTTTTATAATTGATTCTTTATTCATAGTTACGTAGGCATTTAAATAGCGGGTGCCTGTAACTACCTGCTTTAGTACGTTCAAAGAAAGTAAAGGTAGCACGTTGGCCCATATACAAATGTATATTTGAGAGCATGTCTGCTAAATCCTTGTAGGTATAGCCTTTACCGGGTGGACATCCGAACTGATTACCTTCGTCATCTTGCATTATGAACTTGCCAAGCGTGCCTGTCCTTTTACCTTTACCATCTAAGTAGCCTACGATAGTAGCTTCGGCATCGCTGAAGTCTTTAAACTTTCGTAAACTGTGTGAACGTTTTTGTTGATATTTAGTGTTTAGTCTTACAATAGAACCTTCGTAGCCAAGGGCTAGATTTTCTACGTGATATTTCTTTGCATCTTCCATGTCAAATACTTCTTCTGTATCTACAGTAACAGTATGTTCATACTCACCGTCAATAGTTTGCATGATAAACTCATCACGTATATTGAAGTTGTGATCAAAGTCAGGACTGTACATATCGTAGCAATGAAATTGCGTCAATAGACGTGCCTCGTGTCTGTCTACAGGGGTTGGTTTTTGTTTTCTGACTAATGATATAATCTTTTCGAAATCATCTTTTAGATCGTGATTATACAGTTCGCCATCAAGTACAACATCAGGGTTTTTTTGAAGAACGGTTGTAGTTCATCAAGTATGTGTTGTATGTTTAGCCACTCTTTACCTGTACGAGAGTATGCTTTAACTTCGATCTCATTTAGATCAGGAGTTAGTATATGTCTTTTAGTATTTGCTTGTATAATACAACGCACGCCGTCAAGCTTTGGTTGTATATATACTCTTTGTAACTGCCAATCAATTGGCTTGTTGCTAACAGGATATGCTAGCATTGGTTTAATTCTTATCATCTATTATTTAATTTGTCGTCTATTTTATTTATTTTTTCTTGTAGCAGTAATGCTTTGTCTTGCTCGCCTTTTTCTTCGTACATTACCATGAGTGTCATTAGTTTAGACATCTCACCGAGCATACGTTCTTGTTCGTTTTCTTTGAAAGCTATTATGCCTGATAAGTTATTAACAAAGTCACTCTGATCTTCGCACATGCCATTCAGGTTGTGAACATCTTTCTAACAATTTGTCTAACAATTATCTGCTAATGCATCTAGAAATTCGTCGTTATATGTATTATCCTTCTTCATTCGTATTTGGTTTGTATTTATCAATTAAAGCTGTAGGTAAGCCTACAAATATACAAGTAAAAGCATCTTTTTCATCATAATCTAAATGCCAAGACTCTTCACTGAAATCAGTTCTTTCAAATATACTAATATATGCTAACTTGTTTTTTGTCTGCCACACATAGTATATAAATTCAAGATCAGTATGCCTTGATGTTAAGTCTTCTATTTCCCAACCATCAATATTACGATTATGAAGTATTGATTCAGCTATTTCTACACCTCTGTGTGATGGATAACCATCCCAGTGTGCATAAAATTTAGCGTTTATATTTTCAGGTAGTTCATTAAATGATACACCTTCTTCACGCGTAGCAAATCTTATACTTGCTCTAGTTGCCATACTTTTCTTGTAATACAGAGTAGTTACTCATGATTGTCATTATGTCTTGTCTGCTTAAACCTGAGTAGTCTGATACTACTGCTACGTTAAACATATTAGTTATTCCTGATTCTTGTACTTCTACGTACGCATCAAATTGTTCTTGTGTTATTGTCATATTATTATTAGTCTAGTAAAACCATATAGGCTTTAGAGTTGTTTTTCTAAACCAGTCAAGACCTTTTTGAAAGTCTTTGACCACTTTTAGGTGTTATTGTTTTTGGTGCATTTCAAATACAAGTTGGCTACCGATTACAAAGTCGTACATAGATAATTCAGTAGCATTGAGTTCATACTCTTCGCCGCTAAATGGATTTTTAACTGTATCGCCTTTGTCATATTGCATGCCTTCAAACCATGCTGGTAGTTTAGTATTCTGTTTCTTCATAGTAGTAGTGTTGTATTGTATTAATTAAGTGTCTGCCTGTTGCAGTTTGAAAACTATAGCTGTGAGTGTGCATACCAGGTATTGGTTCGTTAAAGCATAATAGCTTTAGCATATCAAGACCACTACCGTGTTCAAACTCAATAGCAGTTTGGTTACAAGCATGAGCTAGCTTAACAGGCTCATGTCTTAGTTCTTGGTTGCTACGATCTTTCATATAGCTTATTAGTTTTTCAGTTGTCAGTTTTTTCATATTTATATTATCCGTCTATTATCGTATTTAGTTTGTAACTGCGATCTAGGCGAGACTCGAACTCGCGACCTTCTGCGTGACAGGCAGATATTCTAACCAGCTGAACTACTAGATCGTATAAAATGAGACAGGCAAGTGGTAAGATACCTTTGCTAGCGCCGCGGTTACTTTGTGCCTTATTCCTTCGACTTCTGCAATATGTGCACTTCTCAGCCGTGCACTATCTTTCAAGCTGTGACTGTACTTCGTGACTGTAGCTCCTTCGCGAACCTTAAAGTTTGCACCCCACGCCCTGTCTCATATATTTGATTTTACGTGTTTACACACGACCACTTCGGATTCATTTATTGTGCGGGTGGTAGGAGTCGAACCTACAATTTTAACCACCATTGGCATCAGATTACTAAGTCTTCTTCGTTTCCATATTACAACCGAGTAGTACGTTCCTATCTTTAAGTTGTAAGGCAGGCCAAGCCAGTTGGACCCACTGAGACTGTTGTCGATTTTTCGCCTGCAAGGACCTATTGTTGTTTTCCGGATTAGTGTTTACGTCTGGCTCGACTAACTCGATCTTTGTTCTTCCTGTTCAGTGTTGTCACTAAGCGGTACGTTCCCACATTACCATAAGCCTACTGTTCACTTGCACACCCGCGTGTATAGCATTAACATAACATTGTACCATAACCCCTGCGTTGAGTCATCTTGGCTATCTTTGCAGCGTCACTGCTTGACATTATCTGAATAGAATTGCCAGTTTTATGATTTATCAGTGGAGCACAACCGTATGTTTCTACTGTTGAACAGTTGACACACACACTGAAACCAAGATTAACTCTGCCAGGTGGTATTATATTATTGCATTTACATTTCATATTATTATTTATATATATTATCCAGCTTTTATCGTATTTAGTTTGTAATTATAAATACTTTACTGTATATATTTTACAACCTTTTACTTCTCTTATTAATTTTTTTTCTGTTTTTACCTCAGTTATATGGCTTTTGTCCATGTACTTAGGGTTTTTACTGTTGAGCTTTTTCTTCTTCATAGTAGTTATTTATTAATTCTGTTAGTTCACACATGAGCATTTCATCTATTTGTTCTCTTGTGTAGTGTTCTTTGTATAAGTTATATACTAAATCCCACGGGTTAAGTTGTTCTCTCATTATTGTAGTTTATATTTATGGCCATCTATTATTACTGTTACGTCATTTATATTATTTCTGTACTCATTTGCTCTTTCTTCATGAAACTTAAGATCTTGTTTAGCAAGTGCAAACTTATCCATATACTCGGTCACTCTTCGCTTGCTAAATTGTTCACTTTCTCTTGCCATGTCGTACTTCCACTTTGGTACAAATTTACCTTCTTGTACGTAATTCGCACGCTTTATAAACTCGTTCTTGATTACATACTTCATCATATACTCGAGTCTATCGATTTCTATTGGTATTAGTTCGCACTTTTTACTACGAAATCTATTGAATTTACCTGTTTTTATACTTTTCTGTGTTTTATCACACCACTCGTAATCTGGATAGTACTCATAATCACCTGTAAATCTTTTGTTGATTTGCCAATTACTATGACAATCTACACCTTGATTACGTACATAACCAGTTGAGAATGAAGCGTACTCGAGGTACTTACCTTTTCTGTCTGATAGTATTGGTAATCGCCATACTATTGTACCATTTTTGCTTGTCTGTCTGTGCTAACATCTTGTATACCAAGTAGTTGCATCTGCTCATATATTTTTCATAGCGTGAGTCGCCGAAGTAATTTATTGTCTTCATATTATTTAATCTAGTGAGTCACTTTGACTCGTTGTTATACCTGCTTGTTTGTCAAGCGTTATCATTTCTTTTACTGCTCTTGCGTGAGTTTGTCTTGCTTCTTCACGTGTATCTGCTTCACGACACCAGTTGATAGCATAGTCAAATGCTCTGTCAACACTTGGTTCGTACACTACATTTCGCGCCATTGTGATCGGTTAGCGATACTTTGTAGAAGTTATCGTGAGAATATTCTATTGTTATTTTATATTTATTGTGCGACATAAGTTAATCCTTTATAGTTAAACCATTCTGTTATTGCTTCTTTACTACGCATATTTACTATTGGTTCTTTGTCATGGAAACCGAAGTTGTTAGGTAGTTCGCAAATATTGTACGCTTTGTACGTTCTGCCATTTAGTATAATGGACTTTCTTGAGTTACTGTGAGTTAATTTCATATTTATTATTTGTATATATTATCTGTTACTATTCGTATTACGTTTGTAAAACTGCAATTATTGCTATCACTACAAACACTATCCAGCCTATTG
>UEXL01000388.1_pt1 | contig 15820 bp, 34 predicted proteins | sample 1796671 | NCBI WGS metagenome assembly UEXL01 (sample SAMEA4772471, study PRJEB27181) | metagenome
TTGCGGCAAACTTTTTGCTGGTTGGCAACAATGTAAGAATTGTCCAACGATGTGGCCTAAAGGTGTTTTGAAACAAACTGGTTTGTGTCCTGATTGTTCCGTAAATCTGGAAATGAAAGAATGAAACATTTAAATAGGGTCATGCTTTGGGACAATCATGGGAACAGAAGTATGGTTGAAGCCTCCGACAAACACAGGACTTAATTTTTTGGGAAAGGTAAGTTCAGGTTATCTGGGTTGGTTGTGCAACACAGGAGACCGAGCCTTTGGTAACTATGTGTATGTGCAACCACCTGATGGTATGCCGTGGTATGAAGAAGTTGTTGAAAAGACATGGTGGGGCAAGGAAACTGCTCGATACTGGGTCATTAAGAAGGAAACTTTGGATGCTACCCGTAATGCCTTTTACAACGCATGGAACTCGTTTGATGTGGACCCTCGAAATCTGGATGGTGGAGACAAGTGGCTCGTGCCTAATCCCGATTCACCCGGCTTGATGAGTCTGGGGTTGGGTGAGGCCACAGAACTGGCTTGTTTGAAAGCAGGTCTCAAGGACTCTTGCGGCTACGACCACATCAATGACCTGTGGGAAATGATGAAATCCGAGGGTTTAAATACCCTTGACGATACAGACAAATTGAACGGAGAGTGAAAAAGATGCAACACCAACTAACCAACGATGAAGTAATGATGCTGGCAGGATATGTGAAACCCACAACTTTGGTTGATGCGGTCATGCAAGGCTTTGTGCGACCAAAGGCTATGAAAGAACTGGCTGAAAGAATGCAACACGCTTGGGGCGGTATTCAAGGTGTCGTGGACTTCTGCGGTATCTACATCGAGTTCGGCAAGGACAAAGCGAAACTGTTTTTGGAACACTACGCTCCGACCTCCATCAATGGTAATCAAGACGATGTGTATCACTTTGAGAACGAAGAGGAACGCCAATCGTGGCTCGATACAGGCGGGTCTCAAGAACATTGGGGGAAATACGCATGAGGCATATCGGGTTGTGCAATCGGCACGAGATGTATCAAAACAATGGGACCCCAATCACGGCTTTCATTTTTGATAAGGTCGAAGAACCTTTGAACTTTCAACATCATTTCGGTGTGGCTTTTGATTCTCCACTTTTATCGAATGGAGATGAAATCGCTTTGTATGTCACGGGTTTGACACCTTGCTTGACGGCTACACTACTGGCTGCAAAAGCGGTGGGAGTCAAAACATTGAAACTTATGCACTTCAACAGAGACACCGAGCAATATGTGGCTCAAGACGTTTCGGAATTGCTAACCTTTAAGAAGGTGCTTTGAGTAGGTGATACTATGGAGAATGAAGAGACATGGCAGATTGAGGGTCAATCAATGGAGATGCAGCCCACAATAAGATGTGGAAACTACACAGTATATTCAAAGGCACACTTTTGGAAGCCAAAGAGAAAGCAGCAACTGTTTTCTGTAAGACTCATTACACAGGTATTCGGGTGGTGAAGAAATAATGTGGTGGAGTGCTAAGAACCGTTTGGAACGCATGAAGGCTAAGTGGCCGAAGGCTCGAAACCCTGCGGTGCAAATCAAAATAGAACGACTACAAGCCAAAATTGATGCGGAGGGTTCTCGATGAGACCTATGCCCGATGCGGTGAGTTGTCCCGTTTGCTCAAAGGTCGGTTGGACTGACGAACGTAGTCAAGTGCAGGGCAAATATCCTTGTCATTCATGTCTTGATGAGTTTTTGATTTTGGAGGCATGAACATGAAGTCAGAATGGAATTGGATGATAGTTTCAGAAACGGAGGAAGAGGAATGATTGGTTGGTTTGTATTTGTGGGTTTGACAAGTATGCTTTTTGTGGTGGTTGGGTGGTATAATGATGCCTCAGCACACTCCAATTATTCAAGAACCCAATAATATGTTGAAAGGTGATGAGGAATGAAAGACGAATTGAAGATTAGAATTGAAGACGAAGCCGCAGGAACGGTTTATGAAGAATGGATTTTGGAGGCGAAAGTATGAGCAGAGTTTTACCACCGTTGCCAGATGAAACCACTACGAAATCAAAGTCGTATGAAATCAACACCCTTTTGGGATTGGTTGAACGAAGGAGACCGATTGATTATCAATAATCGTTATCAACGTGGCGAAGTAGGCCAATACAAACCACAGTTTAGAACCCGATTGATTGAAAGTATCATTCGAGGGTTTCCATTACCAAGTTTGTTAGTGATGCAAAAGAAAGGTCAAGCCGATGAATTGATTGATGGTCAGCAAAGACTTCGCACCATTGAAGCATTTTATCAATGGAAACTTTGCGATTGAAGGCAAACATTTGTTGATGTTGGATGGTGCATCCTATGATGGTCTCAAGTATTCTGAAATGGATGCTGACCACAAAGACCGCATCAAGCGTGATTATGAAATGAGTGTCAATTATATTGACGATTCTATGCCCGATTGGATGGTTTATGTTTTGATTAACGCAGGTCAAAATCCTTTAACGGCTGCCGAACTTCGGAAAGCCATGTTTGCAGAATATGAAAGTTACTGGCTGATTGATGAGTTCGCTAAAAGTCCCGAATGGACTCGGTATTTTACTCAAGGTGCTTTGGCTCGTGAGAAAGGCACAGAAATGTTGTGTCGAGGTTTGATGAGTATGCTTTATGGAACACGACACGGAGGAATGTCATCAAAACTTTGGTTGGAAAGTAATCTAAAAACCACGTTTGAAACTCTAAATGTAATTGAGGTTGAAACTTTGTTGTCGGAGTTCAAAAAGACGATGAAAATTAGCCGAGAGATTCTGGGAGAAAATCCTTTCCGGCGAAACAACCTGTTCTCAGGAAGACGCACGAAACTTTCTAAGATTATGCTGGAGCCTGTGGCCTACATTTTTATGAACCTTCGTAAGAAATACAGTAATGCAAAGTTGATTGAAAAGCAAACCGAATTAGTTTCGGCTTGGGATGAGTTTATGAGTTTTGAAAATGACGGTGCTGAACGATATTTAGGAGGAAACAATCCTGAAAAATGGGTGCAACGAAACGTCGAAGGTTTGAAAGTCATGGAAAGCGTCATGGCTGGAAGTCGAAAGCGAAGAGGTTCTGAAAGTTCCATTCCGTTAGAACTTCGGATTCAGGTTTTAGAGCAACATCGGAAAGATAATGCAACCATTGACTGTTCCATTTGTGGTAATCATTTGAAAGATGAAATCACTATTGACCACATCGTTTCAGTTGAAGATGGTGGCGAAACTATTTTGGAGAATCTTCAGCCAGCGCACCGAGCGTGTAATTCATCGAAACATTCACGGTCAGATGTCAGAGTTTTTGCGGCGGAGGAAGAGTAATGTCAGACATTCATGCAGAAATGAGAGTTTGGCGAAAGCACCTTCGAGAGTCTCGACTGAAGAATCAGAAAGTTTGCAGTAATTGTCAATGTCAAAAACAGTCAGATGACTGACTGAAGTTTTAAGTAGGTCTGCAAAGATGTGGTAATATGGATGATGCAGCATATCAAAATATGGTATCGTTTAAGTTCCCATCAGAAGGACCCGTTATCAACATTAGTGGTCTGGCTGGTGCTTCGGTGGAACAAGCCCGAAGGTTTTTGGCCGTAGTTTCAGAATTAGTAGAAGGAGTGGCGAATCGTGAGTGAAGAGAATCTAAGGTATTATCGAATTACAGACAAGAACATTCAGTTTTTGGGTAAAGACATCGGATTGGAAGCCCTGCAACGTGCAGTTGGTGGTTATCTCGAAAGTATTCCGAAACCTCGTGCAGCAAGTTTCACTATTGCGTATGCCGACGAAGAAGGTTTGCACAAAAAACTGGAATTAAACCGCACGGGTTCAGGGATGGTTGGCCGAAAGATTGTGGGTCCAATGGTTATCGGCGTAGCCGATGATGAGTGATTCTTTAAGTATCAGCACAAAACAAGTTTCAGTATGAGGGACTTTAGTGAAGTTATTTTCAATAATCGTGACCCTGTTTTGGAACAGGACTATCAATCTTGGTTAATCTGGTGGTTGGTTGAGAACCGACCTCAAGGAATGACTCAATGGTGGTATGTCGTGGATGAATCTGTGCCGACAGGGATATACCACCACTCGCCAGCGTTAGCCACCCAAACTTTGGATGTGGATGAATACGAGAAAACCGCTTCTATGCCTTTGGGAATTGAGTTGGATGATGGGCATTGGGACGTCATAGGTAAAAACTACAAAACTTTGGGTGGAACATCTGGTTATGGAAACTATTTCGTGATTTCAGGCGCAAGTGACTCAAATTGGGAAGAAGGAAGGTGGTTTGGTCAGGAAGAAATCAGAATGAAGGTTATGGGGCGCATGATAAAAGGTTTCAAAGATGAAACTGTTGGCACAGAAGTTGATTATCAATTCTTCATAGAAAATAATGGTTGGTATCTGGCAGAAAGGCCAGACTATGATAACTCCGTCGGATTGTTTTACAGAGGCAGTAATGATACTACTCACGGAGTTGTGGTAGGCGTTACAGATGATTTAATGCCTGTGACTCTTACAACCGTTGATAAAATGACTCATAATGATATTGACACAGACACGATTCGATTTTTGGATGATAGAGATTCATGGATTTTAGGACCCAAAGTTTTAGAAGTTTTAAACTGGAGTAGATTCCCAACCGTATTTTTGGAATGAAACTTTAAGTCGGTGACTAACGGTAATATCTACAATGGCTACTGATTTGCCGAGACATTGGTGTATCGTGTGTCGGTGTCCAAAATCGGATTTGATATTGGATTCAAATCTAAGATACAATAATTATGAAGGTCGTTATTGTGAAAGTTGTGCAGAGGATGTTTGGGAGTGTGCAGAGTGTCCACGAAAGTTCTACGTCGGCAAAATGCCAGCCAACACGAAACCTCGACATTACCGAAATGTAGTCCCGCAAGAATTAGATTTTAGATTAAGGGTAGTTCGAGAAGAATGTCCGGGTTGGAAATCTGATAAAAGGTTAGCAGCAGAGCGATATTATGGCTTTTCGACGAGAGTTCCGAGTGCTAAGAAACAACCAAGAGCCATTTGAAAAAAGGCATACAGTTATAAGGGTGATATGTAGTCGAAGGATTATGGTTCGCTTTGGCTATGCTTGTATTAACTCACAATTGAGGGCGCAGAATATCTTTACCAATCGTAAGTTTGGTTCGGTGGCTCGTGCTATTGATGCAGGTCTGGAAGGTCTAAGTGAACGTGCTTTGCTTAATGTTCAAGACCTTGAGCGCATCGTGCATTGGAATGCCGAGCATGATGTTGAGGTATTCAGAATTAGTAGTGAGATGTTTAGCCATATTACACATCCCGAAGCAGGTTATCAGTTGGAGGACTTGCCTGATTATGACGAGATTGCTGAGGTCATGGCTCGCACAGGTCGCTTTGCACAATCTGTTAATCAACGACTTAGTTTTCATCCGGGTCCGTTCAATGTTTTGGGCAGCACTCGTGATTCAGTAGTCGCCAAGACTGTTATCGAACTCAATCATCACGGCAAGGTCATGGATATGTTGGCTCAACCCAGAAACCATCTTGCTAAGATTAACATTCATGTCGGCACAGGTCAAGGTAATGCTTTGGAACGATTCGCTCGCAACGTGGATATGTTGGATGAGTCTGTGCGTTCACGACTAACAGTTGAGAACGATGACCGAGCCAGTTTGCATTCGGTGGCTGCGTTGGCTCCTATGAGTCACGACATTGATGTTCCTGTGGTGTTTGATTATCACCACCACCTGTTTTGCGACGGTGGCTTGAGCGAGCAACAAGCCCTTGAGTTAGCACTTGATACTTGGTCGGTGCGACCTTGCACCCATTACTCCGAGAGTGCAGGTCTTGAAGTCAATAATCCAAAGTTTTCGGGCAAGCCTACGCCAGCACACAGCATTCTGGTTGAAGGTCCTGTTGAAACTTACGGACATGACTTTGATTGTGTCGTCGAGGCTAAGGGCAAAGAGTTGGCTATGGCTCAATTATTGTGAAGGGTTTAAATACTGTGGAATGGAGGAGTAATCATGGAGAATGACGGCGTGAGAGATTGGGAGCATGAAGTTTTGATGTTTATTGACAGAACAGGTAGGGATTTTTCCTATGAGTATTTTCTTTGGTTGGTGACGAATGCCGCATGGTGTCCTAAGTGTGATAAAGTCAATGATGGCGAAGGTGGCCCACACATGGGAAACGATGTGATTTGCGATGAATGCGTGGAGGTGAAGAAAAATGATGCCAAGTGAATATGATATTGGAGATTTAATCGGAATGACTGACGAAGAATACAATCAAGGCTACGAAGTTCGACAAGGACTTTCTGTAAGTATGCCTTGTGAAGACGACGACGGCAACCAAGTTTGGGTAACAGCAGGTCGAGGAAGCGTCAATATGCGTCGAAGGACAGGTCAAGACACCTGTTGGTGGGTCAGCGTGTGTGAGAAAGAACACGACGCTATGGGTTGGGGAGAAGAAGAGGTTCGTATGACGGATGACGTGGATGAACCCAATGACCTCCATGATTTGTTGGAAGACATGGGAGTTTCAGATTACGGAGTTCACCGAGCCATCCGAATGTGGTTGTGGGGATGAACATGAAAGTTAGATTTCATTTAGGTGCGGGTCCACACAAGGGACACTTTCAAATTACTGACAAGGCTGGTGTTCGATATTACGACCCAGCAAAGTTTCAACTACGGATGGTCAATGCTCGGTTGCACAATAACCGTAAGATAGCGACCAAGATTTTCAAAGGTGAAACCAACAAGAACGTGTGTTCATGGGTTCGCTGCGACAGAGTGGAAATCTATTCTGAAACAATTTTTAGTTCCGATGGGTTGGATTCTGTGAAATACAATCCGAAAGTTGCTCCATACTGGCGAGACGGTGAAACCGATGAGAATCGAGACAAGTTTCAGTATGGTAGTTTGATTACTGACGGCAAGAACTTGTTTGTGTTGAGTTGATACTGAGAACATTTTAAATACCCTGACCGATACGGCATAACATGGGAAGTAGCGATTGCGAACTATGCGGAGAATATGATTACTTGAATGAATACAGTCTTGATGAAATGCCTAAGAACATTTATGTTTGTAGGAATTGCGTTGAAATTGGACTTCGACTTAGAATGAAACAAATAAACTACGGAGGGAAAAATTATGACCAAAAGATATGAAATGAAGGGAACTGTGCTGATGTATGTCACCGGTGAAAACGAAGATGAAGCCGTTGAAAAGTTCGAGGAGCGTATGCGTGAAGCGTTTGCTTACTTGTTGGTAGATAGCAACATGAAAATCAAGGAAGTGCGACGATGAAGCCTATGAATATCAAACAAGCCAAAGACGTGATGGCAGCCCACCTAATGACGGTGGCTTTCAGTTCGGCTCATGCAGACCCAGAAGTTGTCATGGCGTGGAAAATGATTAGTGAAGTTCTCAATCGAGAAATGGCTAAGAAAAAGAAACTTTAAATGGGTGATTTACCTTACAAACATTACAGGTGAACCAAATGGATGCACAATTTTACCAAACCAAAGAGCAAGCAGTTGAAGCAGCAGAATTGTTGATTGAAAGTAACGATTTGACGGGCGTTCTAAGGCCGTCGGCTATTGTTCAAACAATTACTCTGAATCAGATTCACGCCTCCATGATTTCGGCCTCTCCAATCAAAGATGACCGTCGTGCTTTCATGGTGCTATGGCCTGATGATGCGGATTTGGTTTCACATCATCAAGAAGCAAATAACCAGCGAATGGAAATTGATGGCCGTTACGCAGCACTTAAGCAAAAGATGGCTGAGATGGAAGCCGCTAACGAGTGGCTACTTTCAACGGGTGTTCCCACAGAGTCGGCTGAAAAGGTTATCGAAACCCAACCACCTGCTGAAAACTTTAAACTTGGACCCGGTAGAAAGGCTGGAGAGTTTGAAGTAAAGCCTGTTCGTTGGAACTGAGTGTTATGTGGGATTGGATTTTACTCATAATCCTTTTCGGTATAGCCTTGGGACCAAACAGTTGGGAGGAATGGGAATGAACGACTTTCTTTACGGTATCAATTACAAACCTGAAACTGTGTCTTGTCCAAAGCAAAACTGTGATAACACTTTGCTGTATGAGTTGAAAGAGACTCATCATTATTTGTGTATCGAATGCGGGCATCAATTTCCTGTGGAATCATAGAAAACGTTTCAGTAACTTGATTGGAAACTCATTCCAGTTCAAGACTTCGTGAAATCTTCGCAAGTCGTAAAGCACCACGTCTCCTTTTTTATATTGTTGGTAACAGTCATAGTGAGTGATAGCCGCCATTGGAACTTTCTTACCCTCCCAATGTTTTAGATTGTCGAACTTTTGTAAATACATTAGTTCATTGGTAGTGAGGGTATCGCCCGTCATCAGCATTTGCATGAGGCATCCTGACGATGGTTTCCCACAGACAGGACAATTTTCGGACCACAAAACTTCCGTCATTGATTATTATATGAAGAACCACCTTTATGAAGGTGATTTACTGTAATGGTTATTATGTGGCTACGAGACAAAGCAGTTCTAAGCGAGATTGCTAAGTTTGCACAAGACCGAGAAGTAAAGTTCACCGTGCATCAAGATTTGTCAGACCGTAGCCGAGACTTTGGGTATCGTAAGCAAAGGTTTCAGTATTCCCAGAGCGTAGTAGAAACTTTAGAAACTCTCGGTTATCCTGAGCGTGCAGTTAGTTTGTTTATCGGCACAAACCGATTGAACTGGAATCTAATGCGATTACCACCACCGTTGCGAAAGCGAGGTCGGTCAGGATTCAATAAAGAAGAACTAAAAGAGTATTCTGGATTTTGGAAGAGTGCTTTGTTACGAACTGGTTGCCGAGACATGGAAGTTGATTTCGACGGTTTATGGAAAGGACAGGATTTGGTGTGGGACGTTGATATGCAAGACCACATCGGAGCAGCCTTTGATATTGCTGATACTATCGCAAAGTTTCTGGAAACCAAACACGGCTTGTCACCACAAATTGTGTTTTCAGGGTCCAAAGGGTTTCACGTTTGGTTGCATCATTCTGAAGCCGAAACTTTGGTGTCAAAGATTAGCCCTCATTGGCGTAAAACTTACGGAAATCGTGACGACCCGATTCGGTATCGAAGCAAACTTTATCGAACTGTGGTAGAACAAGTTTCGGAAGAAGCCGAGTTTAGTATTGGATATTTGGACTTAGCACCGATTCAACGTAGCGGTATTATCCGTTGTCCGTATGCAATTCATCCGAAAACAGGACAAATTGTGTGGCCGTTGTCTCAGCAGGAAAGGCAAAGTCTCCGAAAGTTAGTAGATGCTAACTATGAAGTTTCGCTGTGGGAGATAGTAACTACGATTCACCCGTGGGACAACAGAGAATCAAACCGAAGGAACAGCATACCAACAAATGGCAATTCATCCGTTCTCAAAAGTATTCCAAAGAGGCTTTCCAGCGTGGTCTAAACTGAATCTTTAAGTAGTCTGACCGCATCAAGAATGATATGGCTACTAATCCAGTAATTGTAGATTTGTATTCTGCTGTGGAGTATTGGATTAAAAGTTGGAGCAAAAATCGGTTTGACGAACAGAAGAACGACACACCGTTAGGTCGTGTTTTAGATTGGGGTCCTATGCCTTACAACGCACCGTTTGGTATCAATTGGTCAGACCCAGATGATGATGAGCATGACGAAGATGTAGAGATTGAAGAGAAACATTATGAAACCCAAGAGGAGTTGTTGAGGGCATTGTCTAAAAGCGTCGTTGAGGGAATACTGCTTAATCCTGACAACATGATTATTCTGGCAAACTTAGGAGAATACGGTGAGCCGGATAATGCAACCCTGATATTTCCCGATAAAAACGGGTAATATGTATTATGGCATCAAGTTTCGGTCACTACTGAATTACGATAAAGGTTCTAAAAGCGTTGGACACACCAGAAGTTTTTACAGAAACATGAAAGTAGCCGAAATGGAGCCCAGTTATCCGAAAAAAAATTATCGAAAAGAATACGAACAATGGGAAGGGTGGTTGGACAATTCAGGAGACTTTTACGGCAATCTTTCAGATGTTTTTAGAGATTCTCTGCCTTTCAGATTTGAGACGAATGAGGATGAAATGCTAAACATTGAAGATAACGACCTTTGGGAGTTTCCTAAAGTTTGGATAGTTGTTGCGAAGACCGACGTGCTTCCGTTGCTGCTAAATTGGACTCGTGAATCTGCTCAACAATTATGGAATCTTTTAAATCGGTGATTCAACATACCTTGCGTATGGGTAAGGTTTCACTAAAAATGTATTCAGAGCGTTTGGCTCTTTGTCAGGCTTGCCCAGAGTTGGCTAATCGGCTAACTGGTCGATATTGTAAATTGTGTGGCTGTTTTGTGAAAGCCAAAGCCATGCGTGATAATGATTCTTGTCCGATTGGAAAATGGTAAGGTGAAACTTTTGACAGAAATAGTTCAAGTAGAAGTTGGTGAAGCCGTGAGTGGCGACGAGTTCTATGAGATTCAATATGAAACTCCGGGTTATATTCAACAGAGAGGACGTAGCAAAACTTTTGTAGCAGCCTCGGTTTATTGTGTGGTTTGCAGCACGCTGACCGAACACGATGCTCGAACTGGAACTGTAAGAAAAATGGGTCACGACTCAAGACGATTACAGTTGGAACGTGCAATATCAGAAAGACAAAGATACAGGAGAAAGTTTCGGAGTTTGTCAGAATTGTCACCACCGACTGGCAGAAACTACGGCCACACAGTTGGTTCTGAGTGACGAAAGTTCTCAATCGAAACGTGCAAGTGGAGATGACCACGAAGTAGAATACGAATGGATTGGCGAAGCCGAATACGACGGAGGTTACTTTTGGATGACTACTGCTGACCGAAAAGAATTGTTTGGAACAATTACAAGGATTCGCAGAGATAATCTGAAACTTGCACCTGCTTTGTTAGTCGGTGGTAGCGGTTATGCTTTGGACATAGCAGCCTTTATCCGAGTCATCAAAGAGTGTCCTGAAAAAGACGGTTTGCACGGAGTTCCTCGTCAATGTTGGCGTAGTCTTTAAGTATCTAAACCGAACAATGTTTAGATATGCAAGGCAAAACATTCGGAATCCCTAATGCAATAGTAACTATTCTGGTTATTGATGCAGTTATTATTGCAGCCTACGGAATAGGTATTTTGGCTCAGGAAAAGCACTTGGTTGGAGCCAAAGTTTTGGGAACTTCGGCATTGGTCGTTGCGGCTTTAGCAGCGTGAGGTGAAAGTTATGGTATCTACGGAAGAACAAGAACTCATTGATTTGAGAATCAAATGGGCAGATATGCCGATTCTAAACTTTTGGCACAACACTAATGATGCTCCAGATACGTTCTTCGACGAACTTTTGGATGCCAGTCGTGGAGACGAAACTTCTGAAACTAAATCCAAAAGAACTACCACTCGAAGCAAAGGTTCTGGTGACGAAGAAAAGGCAACCAGTTCTTATACGGGTGGTGGCTCTGGCGGTGCTAAAGTCAAGTATAAAATCACCAACAAAGGTTGGGGTAAGTTCTGGAAGTATGTGGACCCGAAAGGTAAGACCAAACTTTCAGAAGGTAGGTTCGGTCAGTTTCCCAATCCGGTGGACAGAAAGGCTGGTTTGGATTGCGAGAACATGGTAGTCACTAAAGGATTAGATTTGAAGATGGGGATGAAGAAGAAAGGAACTACGGCTTTTGAGAAGGGTCCAGTTCGTGGAACTTCCGAATACATGAAGATTGACCGCAAGTGCAACAATTGTGGTAACCTCTGGCCGGTCAATGCAGATTTTAAAGATAAGGATAGCCAAAAGAAGTGTCCTAAATGCCGAAAGTCTGATGATTTCAAAGATGTGAAAGGTCCGTATAAACAATCAGGAGAAGTGCTGGTGATTCCAGTTGGTATGGTCGGTGATGGTCAAACCGTAGCGTTTATGTTGCTGACAGGTGCTGAAGCCAAAAAAATGAGTTTCTTAAAGCCGGGTGACCGTGTTTGTGTTCGTGGTTGGATTAAAGGTCAAGGCTATGACCCTAATGCAGCCACTGGTCTGGGATTTTCAGGAAGTGGTTTGAGACACTACGGTTACAAGTTCGGCAAAACAAGTCAAGCGGTGCCGTTGATTACTCTGGGAAGTAAGGCTTTTGACGGTTACATCAAAAAGGTCTGAACTGAACCTTTAAGTGGATGAAAAGTCCTATACTATGTATGGAATCCTTTACAGAGCGTTTGTATGAGGTTGAATCAAAAGTTCGAGAATCGGCACAAGGTCAAATTAAAGACTGGGAAACCGCCGAGATATATCCAGTAATTGGTTATCATCCTGAATATCTTTCCGAACCTGAATTGATTGGGGCTGCTTTAGTCGGCACACCGAGAGTTTCGGGAGGTTCTTGCTTGAGTCTTTACTCATTGGAAGATGATATTTCAGATGAACTGTGTGAGTTTCTGGATATGGTTATGGATTTAGGCGACGGCTTGGACTCAGCGTGTGAAATTATGTTGTCATATCACCGAGCCATTATTCCAGTTCGAGGCGAAAGTCTCGGTAACTGGCAACGTGTGTTTGAAGAAGTGTTGGCGGGCAAGCGTTCTAACAATCATCGAAAGTTGATGAGTTGGCAACCTGTCAAAACCGAAATCAAAGTTCAACAAGTTTCAATTCAAGATTTTTTGAAAGAGTTGCTCAATGAAGTTGGAACTGAGTTAGCAAACAAGTTGATGAATACAGAGTTTGATGAAAGTTTCAAGGAGGAGTGGGCATGAGTTGGGAGTATCAAGTTTCATCAGAAAGTTTGAAAAAAGAAGTTCCGACAGGATATTCACGACTTGTTTTGCTGGCAGGATTCATTTTGGTCATGTTAGCAGTAGGCGGGTTTTTCGGAGCATAAGTGAAACTTTAAATAGGTGGTTGAACCTATGAGAAACATGGTCGGAGAAAGAGATGCAAAAGCGTGGACTATGATTGTGAACAATTATGTTCAACGGTCAGGTAGTGATACTTGGTCAGTCAAAAGTAGCAAAGGAGACAAAGTTTATACTGTGATTCGCTGGTCGGATAACGAACTGCGTTGCGATTGTCGAGGTTTCGCTCATTATCGTCGTTGTAAGCACTCCGATGCGGTCTCAAAGGTTATTGAAATTGCTCGGAGGAACTTTTGATGAGCAGTAAGAAATGGGTTGAAACAGTCGTTGGTTGGCTGAGTCAAAGAGCCTTGAGTTCGGTGGAGATGGAACGTCGGTTGAAGCCAATGTTTCGTCATGCCCCTAATGCCCGAATCATTTCTGCTACTTTGGGTTCAGATGGTAGATTTCAAAGAATTGACCGAACCGTAGCCAGTAGTTTGTATCGCACACGAAGTCACAAGGTTAATGTGTGGGGTCTGCGTGGTTGTTCTTATCAAGGAGTCGAACCGTATGACCGAACATAAGAAAATCTGGATTGTAGCCATTTATGCTACGGGTTGGCAAGACGACCCCTCGTTTTCGGAAATCGCATTTACCAAAGAAGAAAATGCTAAGGATTACTTGGAAAATTATCTGGAATCTGATGAAGAACGCTTCGGTGCGGTTTTGGGACCCTTTTTTATCGTCAATAATGGTGAATAAGATGCAAGAAACTAAATCGTGCGCTAATGATGATTGTTATCGTTGGGCGCAACTCGGTTCTGGAAGTCATCACGCTAATCGAACACAAACTGATTACTGTTCTCTTTATTGTCGGCTTTACGCCGAACAAGGATTAACGAAAGTAATAAAGCCTGATAAATTAGGTCGTAAAAACAAATCATTTCCTCAGATTACAATTAACTGTGATGCTTGCGGTGCTGACCTTGAACTTCATTGGAACGAACAGGATTGTAATCGTGCTTTTTTGTAATCGTGAATGTCATTTGTCGCTGAAAACCGACAAATCGGTTCGCAAACCTGAACTTAGATATGCTATCCTAAGATTGATGCGTGACCATCCTGTGGAACAATGGAATGTCAAGGAATTAGCACGTATGTTAGACCAAGGTTACACTCGATGGCGAGTTAATTCGGCTGTTGTGTCACAATTGCTACGAACTATGAAAACGAGTGTGGAAAGAATTGAACCTTGTGTGTATAAATTGAAACCTGAAGCATACCACGGTCCGTTGTTGAGATTTATCACCAAAAGTGGGGCTTGAAACCCGAATCTTTAAATAGTCTGGGAGTTTAGAAAGGGTGGAGGCAGCGAAAATGGTAAAGGAAACTTACAATCGAGATTACTGGAAGTTCTGGAGACTTTACAAAACTCGTCGAGGAGCTAGAGCCTACGCCAAGAAACATTCGGGCGGTTGGATGATTATCAAAATGAATCCTGATTTGCTGACGGCTAAGGAAAAGAAACACGGTTTGGGAACTTGGTTAGTGGGTTCTACTACTGAATATCTGTATTACAAAGCCCGACACAGCAAAACTATGGATTTTGAAGCCAATTATGTAGCGGTTGAGATGTGGGAAGACGGAGAACTGCTGGCGGTCTTCGATGAAGAAGGTGTGTGAAGACTTACTTAAAGACGATGCCCAAGTTTATATGGGTGTTGTTACTGTAACAAAAATAACGGAGTGACTAAAATGAGAGATGAAGATTGGAAAGAAGAAAAATTAGACGATGATAGACCTTGCGAGGATTGCGGGTCGAAGAACTGGGAACTTAATGATTCCAGAGGTGAACGCTCTTGTGGAGATTGTGGATTGGTTCGCCATGAATACGAAATTGACTACGGCAAGGATTGGCGAGTCTTTTCTGACGGTGAAGGCACAGGCAACGAAAGAGCCGGTATGCCTCAGACCAATCTTTTGCACGACAAAGGTTTGACTACGGACATGGGATGGCAAAACAAAGACTACTCAGGGGCTGCTATTTCTGGTGACGCAGCCAAGCGTATGAATCGGCTACGTCGTCAGCACGCTCGAACCCGTGTCCGAAACTCTACGGAACGAAACTTGGTTCTGGCTTTGGGTGAACTTGACCGTTTGGCGGGCAACATGGGTTTGCCTACTTCAATTCGTGAAGAAGCCGCTTTCATTTACCGTAAGGCAGTTGAAGCCAAGTTGGTTCGTGGTCGCAGTATTGAAGGCATGGTAGCCGCAGCAATTTATACGGCTTGCCGATTGGGTGCTAATGCTCGCACACTTGATGAAATCGGAAGTTTCTCTAAAACTGGTCGTAAAGAAATCGGTCGCACCAGTCGTGCATTAGTCAAGGAACTTCGACTTCGTGTGCCTCCTGCCATGCCGAGAGAATACATTCCTCGGTTCTGCACAGATTTGAGTTTGCCTGTTAAGGTGCAAAGTCGTGCGCTACAATTGTTGTCTGATACCGAAGACCACGATGCTTTAGCAGGTCGTGGACCCACAGGAATTGCCGCCGCCAGTATTTACCTTGCAGGTATTCTGGAACACAACCGTCGAACCCAACGAGAAGTTGCTGACGTAGCAGGTGTCACCGAAGTTACCATCCGTAATCGTTTCAAGGAAATGTGTGGTGTATTGGGATTGAACCCTGAAAGCCCGACAGATTCTGAAACTTCTGAGTGAGTCTTTAAGTATCAAAGACAAGTAGGTTAAACTATGCTGCCGAAGGCGTTGAATTGGACGACGCTTTTAGACAATCAACTAAGTCCGAATCTTTATCCGTTGTGGGTGTTTTTCGATATTGCAGGAGAGGATGATTACATTTTTTATCCTCATACTGAGGATGAAATGAGGGAAATGATTGCTAACGCTGAAGATGAAGAGGACCT
>UEXL01000495.1_pt1 | contig 15741 bp, 29 predicted proteins | sample 1796671 | NCBI WGS metagenome assembly UEXL01 (sample SAMEA4772471, study PRJEB27181) | metagenome
GATGAAGCTGTTGAACAGCAAAGACAAATACTTGAATTAGAAAAACAAGCAAAGCAAGTTATAGCTATTGACACAAGGTACAAAGATGGGTTATGGTATAAACAAACAACAGACTATGCTGATGGTCGAAGTGTTACAGAGTACAGAGACAAACGCAGAGCAACGATAGAGGAGAATAGGTATGGCGAAGACGTGGACTAAGAGTACATATGCTTCTGCTACACAAGGCAGAGGTAAGAAGACAAGTCAAGGTAGAGGTAATGTTGGCACCTCTACTATGAACAAGAATAAAAAAGCCAACTTAAAAAAATATCGAGGGCAAGGTAAATGAAAGAGAAAATGATAACAATTAAAGTTCCAGAGTCTAGACTTAAATGGATTAAGGACGAATACAAACTAGCCAAGTGGGGAGTCAATGGTTTGTTTGAGTATGGTGGTATGGATATCAAAGAAGCACATGCACTAGCAGATATTCTTTGTCATGTTAATGAAGTGTTTCAGATTGAGGATGAGTAGTGAACATATTTTATTTTAACGAATGTCCAGTTGAATCAGCACTAGCACAACCAGATAAGATGCTAGTCAAGATGCCATTGGAAACAGCACAGATGTTATGCACAGCACACCGAGAACTGGATGGTGATGAGTGGGCAGACAAGCACGGACTTTACAAACGAGCTTACTGGAACCATCCATGTACTATATGGGCTAGAGAATCTAGCTCTAACTATCAATGGTTGTATCGACACTTCGTAGCCTTATCCATTGAGTACAGTCACAGATATGGTAGATCACATTTAAGTTTTGATAAACTATCAACACCTCTTATGCAACTACCACTTAATATAAACATTGGTGATATGACACCATTAGCACAGGCTATGCCGGAGGAATACAAACACAATGACCCAATCGTTGCATATCGTAGATATGTTATTAATGAAAAACACTATGCCAAGTGGGAACAGAACCGATCTAAACCCACATGGTGGACTACACAGGAGGTAGCGTAAAATGAAATTTAAAATAATATTTGCAATGGTACTGGTGGCTTCTAGATGGCTTCTGTCTATAGTATCATAACAACAACAGCCGGAGGTATAACAGAAAACAAAGCAGGACTTACAAGGTTAAACAAATCTTTCCTGTCTCTCAGCGAAGAGTTCGAAAGTGTAGGTAGGACTGCAGACTTAATAGAATCTACAAGAGATAGCTATCGTAATTCTTTGGTTGAGTTATCAGATAGAGTATCTCTTATGGAGGAAACTAACTCAGAGATATATCGTATCTTAAATGATTTAGATGAACGCTTGAACAAACCACCAGTTGCTACTGTGGTTATTGAAAAGTATATAGAGCCAGAGCCAGAGCCAGACTTAGGTGTTAATGCTGGATTCGGTGTGCTTACAGGAACACAAGTAACAGGACAACCAGAGATAACACCAGAACCTATTGTATGTCCTAAAGTTAGTTCACCTAGACCTTATGGATATTACATAGATAACATTACAATTAAAAGAACTTTAAAGTTTACAGTTATCTATGATCTCTTTGAAGGTAATGTAACTGATGTTAGATATGATGGTAAGATACCTAACAAAGTTAAACAAGCTACCTTTAATTATGTAATGGATTTAGAGTTTGATAATCCAGTCACTATGACAGGGTGTACATTACCTTTCACAATTAACATTTAAAGGTTGCATTTACAATTAATCTGTGGTATAATACAGCTTATGTATTCATTAGAAAAAAAAACCAATACAATACAGAACTACTTACTCGTGATGAGTATAGGAAGTTTGGATTGTATATGGCTGAACACTACCCAAATGTCGGGCATGTGGTGGACAAACTAGACGATACTTTTATAGTACATCTGGATGATACTCCACTTACATTTTGGGAAGAAATACTTTGCTATCAGAAATTAATTGAGGTATATTATAAGAAGTTTTGCCCTCCTTTATTTAACTTATAATATCTACAAGTTTCCGGTCTTGTGCCAAGCTAAAACCGGCTTAACTTTTTTAACCAAACACTTTACTTTATCATCAAAGTATGATATAATGTGTGCACTTAATACAAACCGATGGAGGAATAATTATGTATGAGTATGTAAAAGGAAAGGCAATGTGGGCAAACATCACATCGCCAAACACGAGGTTTCAACCTCACAAGTATGGCTTGACTGTTTTAACAGATGCAGATACTGCAGCAAAACTTGAAGGCATTGGTCTTAATCAAGTTAAGGACAGAGCAGGACAGCCTAAGTATGATGAACCGGCATTTACTTTTAGTAAACGAGCAGCCAATAACGATGGGGTGACTAATACTGCACCTAAGTTAATTAACGTTGATGGTGAACCTATTGATGTTAGTGTGGGTAATGGTTCAGAAGTAACTGTTAAGATTAAACCTTACAAGAATGACTTCGGACAATTCGCTGAACTCATGGCTGTAAAGGTTGAGAACTTAATAGAATATGTTGAAGGTGACACTGATAACGAGGAGTTCTAATTATGATTATTACTATTAATAATGACGATAGTAACAACTCTTATGATGTCAACAACATTAGTGACGACAAAGTAAAGCAAGAAGCTACTGTTATAGTACAGAAAGTAGGTAACTTACAAGTTATCATAGAAGCTTTAGACTTTGCAAGTCGTACACATCGTGCTAACTTAGAAGAGTTCTCAAAGATAGAGACGAAGCAATCGTTGAAACTGAATCTGCTCGTAACGAGAAAGGTCAGTTCGTATGAGACGACCCAGAAACTATAGAGGACGAATCTAAAGTAGCAAAAGAAACCACATAGTCTGTGAGGAGGGCTAACATGAACGATACAACTTGGGATAAGTTGAAACAACCCTGTCCACTTTGCAACAGCAGTGATGCTGTAGGAGTCAATGAAGATGGCTCGGCAAAGTGTTTCAGTTGTGGAGAATTTATGCCTAACTATGAACAAGCATGTAACGGAAAAACTATGACACAATCACAACCAACACAAACCAAACAACCAGATAATGTAGCCGAAGGTAACTTCATTGCATTAACTGATAGAAAAAATATCTCAAGCAACTGCACAGAAGTTTGGGGTCAAAGCTGTCCAAGACCTTAAAGGTCAGGTCATTAAACATTTCTATCCGTATTACAACGGACACGAATTGTCAGCTACCAAATGTAGAAACTCTTTAACCAAAGACTTCTTTGTATCTGGTAGTTATAACGAGACCGGATTGTTTGGTCAACAGTTGTTTAAGAGTGGCAAGTATGTCACGATAACCGAAGGGGAGTGTGATGCTATGGCAGCTTACGAACTACTTGGTAGTAAGTGGGCAGTGGTATCCATCAAGCGTGGTGCACAGGGTGCAGTCAGAGACATCAAGGAAAGCTTAGAGTTCTTTGATGATTTTGAGAATGTTATTGTAGCATTTGATAATGACAAGGCAGGTAAAGATTCAGCAGTGAAAGTTGCTAGACTTTTCAAGCCCGGCAAGGCTAGGATACTCACACTTCCCAATGGCTTCAAAGACCCTAACGATATGCTTCGTGACAACAGACATAAAGATTTTGTTGAAGCATGGTGGGCAAGTAAAGTTTACACACCATCTGGTGTTATAAATGTTACTGAGCAACGTGAGAAGTTTCATAATCGTGAGAAGAAACAAAGCGTTCCCTATCCTTATGAAGGATTAAACAAGAAGCTGTATGGCTTAAGACAGGGTGAACTTGTAACTCTTACAGGTGGTACAGGACTTGGTAAGTCTAGTGTGACCAGAGAGATAGAGCATTGGCTTGTTAAACAAACACAGGACAACGTAGGTATCATAGCATTAGAAGAAGATTGGAGACGTACCATTGATGGTATACTTTCTATTGAAGCTAACGCTAGGTTATACATTGACCAAGAACGTGAGAAGTTTTCTAAAGAAGAACTTGATAAGATGTTTGATATCTTGTACGATGGTGAGAACAAAAACAGAGTATGGGTTCACTCACACTTTGGCACTAACGACATTGATGATATCTTTACCAAGCTTCGCTTTATGATTATTGGCTGTGATTGCAAATGGATAGTGGTCGATCACTTACATATGCTAGTCAGTGCAGTGCATGAAGGTGATGAGAGACGAGCCATTGATGCTATTATGACTAGACTAAGAAGTTTAGTTGAAGAGACAGGTGCAGGGATTATTCTTGTATCTCATCTTAGAGTGTCGATGGTAACAAAGGACACGAGAATGGAATTGAAGTAAGTCTATCTCATCTACGTGGCTCTAATAGTATTGGTCAGTTATCAGATTGTGTTATTGCATTAGAACGTAATCAACAATCAGACGACCCAGATGAAGCTAGGACTACCAGATTACGTGTACTTAAATCAAGATACACAGGTGATGTAGGTATGGCAGCTAGAGTTATCTATGATGCCGAGACCGGCAGACTATCTGAATTAACTAACGAAGACATAGAGTTTGATAACTCTGGAGACGAAGGATTCTAATGGAATTAGTATTTGATATAGAGACTGATGATCTGAACGCAACAAAGGTATGGTGTATTGTTGCACAGAATCCAGTATCAGGTGAGGTATTTAAGTTCCCACCAGACAAACTAGAAGAAGGATATCAGTTTTTACAAACAGCAGATAAACTTATTGGTCATAACATTATCGGATTTGATATACCTCTGGTAGAAAAGTTTGGTAATGTAGACCTAAGTGATAAGATAGTTATTGATACTTTGGTTCTATCTAGATTATTTAATCCAACACCGTGATGGAGGTCACAGTCTAGAGACGTGGGGTTATAAGTTAGGCTATCCTAAGATTGAGTTTGAAGATTATCTTAAATTACTCTGAGGATATGTTGAACTATTGTGTAAGAGATGTAGAACTTAATACTAAAGTTTACAAGAACTTCGTAAGGAGTCAAGGGTTTAAAAGATTGTATTGATCTTGAACAAGGTGTTGCTAAGATTATGAAACAACAAGGAGCAAATGGTTTTGTTTGATATGCAATCAGCACTTACTTTACTAGCAGAACTAAGAGAAAAGAAACAACAGATTGAAGACGAAGTTCATTCACATTTAAACCTAAGTGGGTAGAAAACAAGTTAGTTACACCCTACATTAAGAAAGATGGTAATCTATCTAAGCGTGGTATGACTGATGAAGAATATCAACGTTGTTTAGATACAAACAACTTCAATCCTTTCATGCGACAAACTTTACAAGAGTTTAATCTTGGTTCTCGTAAACAGATTGGAGAATATCTTATTGACTTTGGTTGGAATCCAGATAGATTTACACCTACTGGTCAACCTATTGTAGATGAGAAAACATTATCTAAGATTACACATATCCACGAAGCCAAACTTATTGCAGACTTTTTACTATTGCAAAAGCGTATAGCTCAGATTGATTCTTGGGTTGAAGCTGTAAAGGATGATGGTAGGATACATGGTTTTGTTATTCCCAACGGTACTATTACCGGCAGGATGTCACATAGAAACCCTAACGTTGCTCAAGTTCCGTCTATTCACAGCCCATATGGTAAGGAATGTAGAGCATGTTGGACTGTACCAGAAGGACACAAGCTTGTAGGTGTAGATGCAAGTGGATTAGAGCTACGCATGTTAGCACATTACATGGACGACAAGGAGTATATAAATGAAATTATTAATGGAGACATTCACACGACTAACCAAAACTTTGCTGGACTTAAATCAAGAGATCAGGCTAAAACTTTCATCTACGCACTCGTTTACGGAGCAGGAGATGAGAAGATTGGAAGCATCATTAAAGGAAGCAGAGCAGAAGGTAAGAGGTTGCGAGAACGCTTTCTTAGTAGTCTCCCAACATACCGAACTCTTAAGGAACGAGTTGACAGAGCAGCTTCAAAAAATTACCTCAAAGGATTAGATGGTAGGAAGCTGTACATAAGAAACAAAACATGCTGCTCTTAATACTTTACTGCAAGGAGCAGGTGCTATCTTAATGAAGAAAGCATTAGTAAACTTAGACAGTGTGTTAAAACTAAACGCTATTGATTATAGATTTGTTGCTAACATACATGATGAGTGGCAGATTGAAGTCAAAGAATCTCAAGCAGATTTTGTTGGAGAGACTGCAGTCAAAAGTATTATAGAAGCAGGTGAACATTTTAATCTACGCTGTCCAATGGATGGCGAATATAAAGTAGGAGGTAACTGGAGTGACACTCACTAGTGATGAATACAGAAAATATCTCCGTGATAACAGATACAGACGGATTAATAAATATAAACTTAGTAAAGGATGTATAGATTGTGGCTACAATAAACATCCAAAAGCACTTTGCTTTGACCACAAAGTAAGAGAAGACAAAACAATATTATTAGATGCTGCTAAAAGTGGAGCTAATATGAGTACTTTAGTATGCCGGATTACTCCGACTGATAAAGTAAAAAACAGACAGTACATTAAAGATTTGTTTAATGAAATAAGAAAGTGTGAAGTACGTTGTCAAAACTGCCATAGCATTAAAACATGGGAAGAAAGAGATTACATGCCACACGTTAGAAAAAAATAAAACTATTATACAGGAGGTAGCTAATGCCAAACAAGGCGAATTTAATTTCTAAAAATAAAACAAAACCTCTTGACACAACCAGTCAAGAAGTATATAATAAGTTGTCGGCTAAGAAAAAATTAGCCGAATCAGGGCATTGGTATACGCAAGAAGGCGAACCAATGTATACTATTGTAGGTGCTAATGGTAAAGAACGTAACACTACATTACGTGATGCCAAAGATAACTTAGTACCATCGGTTACTACTGTACTAAGTCTGGTAGCCAAACCCGGATTAGAAAACTGGAAGATTAATCAAGCATTAAACTCTGCACTTATGTTAGAGAAAGAAGAAGATGAATCTCTTGAGGAGTTTGCTTACAGATGTAAACAAGATTCTAAAAGGATAGGACAAGAAGCTGCCGAAGAAGGAACTAAGATTCATGCAATGATTGAACGAGGTTTCTTAGGTGAAGAAACAAATCCAACCTATGAGATAATACAGTCTTGGTTAGATGAAAACTTTCCGGATGAAGACTGGATAGCAGAAGATTCTTTCTGTGCTGACTTAGGTTATGGTGGTAAGATAGATTTATATTCTAAGTCTGGTATCTTTGTAGACTTTAAAACTAAAGATAATCTAGAAGGTAAAGACCCTGCTCGTTTAGTATATGATGAACATGGTATGCAGTTGTCAGCCTATGCTCAAGGCTGTGGTTTTGATGATGTAGAACGAGTATCTATATTTGTTGATCGTCAAGACAAAGAACTTATAGCCTGTCATATATGGGATAGAGACTCTCAAACAAAACATACAGAAATGTTTAACAGTATTTTAACCTATTGGAAATTAGTAAAGAACTATGAATCAAAAAAAATCTAAACAGTTAAGACGAAGAGCAGAAGACTTACTCATTGAGTGGTTAAGAACTATGGTTCCAGATGGAGAAGATACATCGAAAATTAATAGAAAGAATCTTAATGAGTTCTTACCAGAACAAACTCATATCTTTGCTAACAATAAGTTTCTATTGAGTGCATATAGTTTAAGGTGGTTTTACAAACAAGTAAAACGTAATCCTAATATTACTCGGAGACTTGAATGCCTAGAAGAGTACCAAGAAAACCTAGACCTAAAAAAACTAACGTACCTAAAGGCTATGATAGTACATGGGAATATAATATACATCAAACAATTTTACAAGATTGGAAACATCATTGGGATAAAATTGATTATATAGTAGAGCATACTTATGAGCCAGACTTTGTAAAGACTGTTGATGGTAAAATAATATTGTTAGAAGCAAAGGGAAGGTTCTGGGATTATGCTGAATACAGTAAGTATATCTGGATAAGAGAAGCCTTGAGTGAGAGTAGAAGACTATGAATTAATATTCTTATTTCAAAAACCTTTTGCACCTATGCCGGGAGCTAAGATAAGAAAGAACGGAACAAAAAGAACCCATGCTGAGTGGGCAGAAACAAATAATTTTACATGGTATAGTGAAGAAACTTTACCGAAGGAGTGGATAACAGATGAACTATAAATTTAATGAAGGACAACTAATACAAGAACTACAGGCTTATATTGATGGTACATATGATCAGCATATGCTTCCGATAAGTATCAAGCAACAGACATCATCATTGATTCAGGACATGGTGAAGGTTTACTCTTGGTAACATTATGAAGTACGCTAAACGTTATGGAAACAAAGACGGAAAGAACAGAAAAGACTTGCTAAAGATACTACATTATGGTATAATAATGCTTAACGTACACGACACAGAGAACTCATAATGGTAGATGATAAAGTAGGTATCAAGGAATATCTTGGTATAAAAATTAATTACTGTAATGAAAAACTATTAGATAAGTTTAGCCTTGATACACTCAAGGATAGATACTTATGGGAGAATGAAACACATGCACAAGAAGCATTCGCAAGAGCATCAGTCTTCGGAGCAACCTACAAAGGTCACACAGATTTTGAATTGGCTCAAAGACTTTATCACTACAGTTCCTCTTGTTGGTTCATGTTTAGCACTCCTATACTTAGTAACGGGGGAACAAGTCGTGGGCTTCCTATTAGCTGTTTCCTCAATTATGTACCTGATAGCAGGGATGGTTTATCTGCTCACTATGATGAGAATATATGGTTGGCAAGTTCGGGTGGAGGTATTGGTGGATATTGGGGAGATATTAGGAGTAATGGTATTTCTACTACTCACGGTAGTCGTTCTACTGGTTCAATTCCTTTCATGCATGTAGTAGATTCTCAGATGTTAGCCTTTAATCAAGGCACAACAAGACGTGGTTCTTATGCTGCTTACATGGATATATCTCATCCGGAGATTGAAGAGTTTATTAACATGCGTAAAGAATCTGGTGGTGATATCAACCGTAAGAATCTTAATCTTCACAATGGTATCAACATTACTAATGAGTTTCTCAAAGCTGTACAAGAAGATGCAGACTTTAGATTGATTGACCCTAAGACTAACGAACCTACAAAGATTGTAAATGCTAGAGACTTATGGTGGCAGATCATCAATGCTAGAGCAGAGACAGGTGAGCCTTACATGATTAATATAGATACATGTAACGAAGCATTACCTAAAGAACAAAAAAGATTTAGGATTAGAAATCAAACAGAGCAATCTATGTTCTGAGATTACTTTACCAACCAATGAAGAACGAACAGCAGTATGTTGTTTATCTAGTGTGAACCTAGAATACTTTGATGAGTGGAGTGAGAACCCTTTGTTCATTGATGATTTAATTACCATGCTTGACAATGTATTACAACATTACATTGATAACGCTGTCGACACCAATAACTTAGGAGAATACAATGCAAATTTTAAAAGGTTTCAAAAACATATTAAGCCGGGCAAAGAAGGGTTTCTTAAATCTGCCTACTCTGCTTACAGAGAAAGGTCGTTGGGTCTTGGTGCGATGGGATTCCATTCGTATCTCCAATCACGCAGCATTCCTTTTGAGGGTATCTTCGCTACGGGCTTTAATTACAAAGCATTTAAACACATTAAGAGACATTCAATTAGAGCAACTGAAAGACTTGCTGATGAACGTGGTGAGTCACCTGATGTCAGTGGTAGTGGTAGGCGTAATGCTCATCTACTCGCTGTTGCTCCTAATGCTTCTTCTAGTATCATATGTGGTGGACATCTCCTTCGATTGAGCCATACAGGGCTAATGTCTATACGCACAAGACTCTCAGGCTCGTTCCAAGTTAAAAACAAATACTTAGAAGAAGTATTAAAGATAAAGGATTAAAGAAAGATGAGTTAACTGCATTGTGGAAAGACATTGCAGGTAACGAAGGTTCAGTACAGCACCTTGATATTCTTACAGATGATGAAAAAGAAATATTTAAAACTGCTAATGAGATAGATCAAATATGGATTATTGAACATGCTGCTAAACGACAAGAGTTTATTTGTCAAGCACAGTCAGTTAATCTTTTCTTTACTATACCTACAGCTACCGAACCACAGGAAGTACATGATGAGTATATGCAGTATGTCAATGATGTACATTGGTATGGTATGAACAAACTTAAATCTTTATATTACTTTAGAACTAATGCTGCTCGTAATGCAGAGAACGTAAACACTAAAGTACAACGTATAAAATTAGACGATGCTGAATGTATCGCATGTGAGGGATAAATGAAACAAGAAGAATTTGAGATGTATTTAGCCAAAAGTTTTCTGGGTTTACCAGTAGGATGTGGTTAGATTATTGTGATGAACATAAAGACCCATTTTCAAAAACAAAAGATTACGCAGGATATGTAATTGAAAATTTTAAATATTTAGTTAAGAGATTTAACAAGGAGAACAGATGAGTTTATTAGATACAAGAGATTACTACAAACCTTTTGACAATGCATGGATGTTTGATTACTATGTCTTACAGAATCAAATGCATTGGATGCCGGAGTCAGTACCACTACATACAGACGTAAAGGATTGGCAAGAGTTAGACCCCAAAGAAAAGAACTTACTTACACAAATCTTTAGATTGTTTACTCAATCAGATGTAGATGTAGGTGCAGGTTATGTTGACAGATACATGCGTATCTTTAGAAAGCCTGAAGCTAGAATGATGATGGGTTCGTTTGCAAACATGGAATCTATTCATCAACATGCATACAGCTTGTTACTTGATACAGTTGGTATGCCTGAGATAGAGTACAAAGCTTTTGCAGAGTACGAAGAGATGGCAGATAAACATGAGTATGTTCAAAGCTTAAGACAACTAAGTCGGATAAGAAAGCATTGCAAAAACTTTAGCAGTCTATTCAGCTTTTACAGAAGGACTACAGTTGTTTAGTAGCTTTGCAATCTTGTTAAACTTCCCACGCTTTGGACGTATGAAAGGTATGGGACAGATAGTTACTTACTCTATACGTGATGAGTCTATGCACGTTGAAGCTATGACTAAATTGTTTAGAGAGTTTATCCAAGAAAACTTAGATATATGGACAGATGATTTTAAAGCAGAACTATATGAAATATGTAGACAATGGTAGAGCTAGAAGATAAATTCTTAGACTTAGTGTTTGATATGGGAGACCTTGAAGGTCTTACCAAGAAAGATATGTATGCTTATAATAGATATATAGCTGATAGAAGATTACTCCAGCTAGGATTAAAAACAAACTATGACCAGCGTGAGAATCCTCTAGGTTGGTTGGATGAAGTGATGGGTGTTGAACATCAGAACTTCTTTGAAGGTCGTGCTACTTCTTATATGAAAGCAGGACTACGTGGTAGACAAGATAAGATAACCTTTGCAAACTTGGAGAGTGATAATGGTTAATAAGAACGAAGCAAACTTAGTAAGTTTTAAAGTGCTTCTTACACGCAAGAATGAAATAGTTACAGAGTTTAGTATGTTACCGGAGGATATGGTCGATGAGATATTCCCTCTTGATGAGAGAGACTTAATCAAAACAATCCTCCGCAACGGTAAGAATAAACTGGGAGACTTACATAATTATTTTCAAAGAGAGTTAAACGTTTTGAAATAACTATCCTGCTAAAGGATTCTTATTCTCTTCTTTAAATATTTTTATATCAGTCTTAACACTTTCGATATCAGCTTTCATACCTGACATATCAGACTTAATAGACTCGAGGTTATTAATCTTAAGTAAAATAGTTTCATCAATAGTTTTATTAATATATTCTACTGATGTTTCTAACGCTTCAATCCTATTGATAACCTCATCAACTCCTTGCTCAGTTTCTTTAGCTTGTCTAGCTTTAGTTTCTAAGTTCTCAATTCTATTCACATAGGTTGCACCAGTATATCCAAATCCTGCTAGTGTTCCAATGATACCCATCAACGCAATAAACTGTGTTGTTTTATTTTGTAACCAATCCATAATGTTCTCCTATAATTTTGGTTGTAGTTCTCTCATTTCAATCAGTGTTTCTAAACTCTGACCTGCCATTTGATAAAAGCCTTCGATGTTATCTGACAACATATTGTTGGCATAGATATCTGTTGACTCGTACCATGTTTCTTGGTCGGGCAATGTTACTAACCTATAGTTATTAAAGTTAGGAACAAATCCCATGTAAGCTATGATAGTATTCTCTGACCCATACTCACCTGTCTCTTCTTGTTTAGCTTCAACATCATCTTGAGCAGCTTGTAAGTTTTGGGCTATGACATTGGCTACAGTTTGTTCAGCTTCTGTAGCTGATGCATCTGTAGAGACTGACACATCTATTTGACTTTGTAAAGTTTGAGTAGGTGTTACACTGACTGCGACACTCGTTGTCTCAACTGTCTCAGCTTCAACGCTTACAGAGCTTGTAGAATTACTTACACTAAAGCTTGTACTCATGTCTAAGACTTGGTTGTTTTGTGCAGTAGACGATGCAAACTGTGCTGACATACTGGGTGAGTTGCTTGTACTCATACCACCACTAGAACTAGACGATGATACGCTAGAAGCTCCTGTCGTGCCACCTGTAGCGTGGATAGAATTACCTGATGTAGTTCCACTAACACTAGCTTGAGCTGTGCTTAGAGTAGAGGAGATAACGTTCAGTGCCATTTCTCTACTTATTGAACTCTTACCTTCTGGTAGTATAGCACCAACAACTATCTCTTCTTCTTGCAGTTCTTCTACTCTTTCTTCTTCTACTTCAGCTATACGTTCTTCTTCCATCTCCTCACGCATTTCTTCTATCTCTTCAAAAACTTCTTCTACAGCTTCTTCTTCAAAGACTTCTTCAATAAATTCTTCTTCCGGCTCTTCTGCATACGCAAGTTCTTCTTCCACAATTGTCTCTTCCTCAAACCACTCCTCCACTTCTTCAATAAATGTTTCTTGAAATACAAACTCCTCAATCATTAACTCTTCAATCGGTATAAAGACTTCTTCTTCACGTATAAACGGAAGAGGTTCTACAAATTCTTCAAGTGGTTGAAACTGTTCAAAGATTATCTCTTCCTCAAACACGTATTCAGGTTCTTCAAAAGTATCATACTCAGATTCAAAAATATACTCTTCAAATATTTCTGGCTCTTCGAAAGTGTCATACATGTCATACTCTTCATAACCATAGTCAAACAGTTCTTCTTCGTATCCGTAGTCAAAGTATTCTTCTTCTTGATAGTAGCCTATGTCTTCTTCTTGTCGATAGCCTTGACAGAATGGTCCATACTGTGGGTCAATGTCACACTGGAGGTCGTCATAAGCTTCCCAATACCCTGCACAGCTTACATCGTTGAGTGGATTACTACAATCAATACCACCCTTTGTACTATACAATGAACCACCATCTTCTAAGTTTTGATTTTTATCTGAGTTATTCCAATCATAGTTGTAACAAGATGATGTATTCGTAGAGCCTGTGTTACATTCATCGTGGTAGTAATAGGTGTATATCTCATCAGACTTACCTTGCTCACCAATTAAAACATCGTGCTGAATAATATCTAACTTACCATATCTAAACTCATAAGAGTCATTAGTCCAAAGTATTACTTCAAAGCTATTATCAGATGCACGATTGTATTCACGCATATCATACCAACCGAAGACTGCTTTATCACTAAAGTTTTTTGCTAACATTTTAGAGTTGTTATCTCTTATCAAATCAGTCCAGAATGGAAAGAGTGTATAGTTGTATTGTGGAAGTGGGTCAGGTGTATAGTCACCACAGTAATTATTATAGTTTATATTACCTGTACCCAAACCAAAGTGAAGACATCCATTTGTAGCCATACGAGCAGATGTAAAAGAGTCTCCATAAAAATCAAATGTAAAATCTAAATTAAAAGCAGACGAGAGCTGGTCGTCTCCTGAATTTAGACTAGTGGTGTTTGATTCGTTTGTGAGGTCTACTAAAGACTGATTGCCTTCGTATATGTATTGACCAAAGACATTAAGACTTAAGAGACACGCTACTGCGTAGCATAAAATTCTTTTTTGCATTGCCTTTTAGTTTTAGTTTTAGTTGTATAAATAACTTTGACTGCCCCAACAACATCTTTGTTTATTTTGTCTCTGTTAGGATTTCTATCGTGTGTGCATTGCTGTATAAAAAGTTTTTCTTGTTCTTTAGCATCGGGTCTTTTAGATTTGTTTTCTGCCCAAGCTTTAGTTGCTTCTTTACCTATCTGACCTTGATAAGGGCAAGGAGTACCAGCCATTTCCATAGCCTTAAATACTCTTGGGTCTTGACAAAGTATAGATACTGAAGCCACTTTCATACCGGTATCATAGAGATACTTGGAAAGTTTTAAGCGTTCACAGTTCTCGTCAGTCACAGTAGCTCCTGTAGAGAACCCAAATACTTGCCCTTGAAATGCACCAGAACGACCTACAGTACAGAGGTCTTGAGAGTAAGACATAATACTAGGTGCTATAGCAGAAGCAGGAGGTGCTTTGCTTTTTACATTCTGGTTGATTGTTTGTGTAGAGTTAGACTCGTTAATATTTCTGTTAGTGTTATCAGACTTGGTATTATTGTTATTAGTATTCGTGTTGTCCGTAGTCACATTAGAGTCTGACGTAGATTGATTAACGTTAGTATTGTTATTAGTATTTGTATTGTTACTAGTAGAATTACTGTTGTTATTTACGTTCTGATTTACTGTAGAGTTTACAGTAGAGTTAGATGTAGACGTAGATGTGTTGACGTTGTTATTATTGTTTGTATTTGTCGAAGTGTTATTTGATGTCGAGGTGTTTACGTTAGTATTATTTGAAGTATTAACATTAGTATTATTATTAGTGTTAGTATTTACATTTGTATTGTTATTAGTATTAGTGTTGGTGTTGGTATTATTATTAGTATTGTTATTGGTGTTCGTATTTGTAGTCACCGTAGTATTAATAGTAGTCAACCCATTATCTTCACAATACTGTGTACCTGAAGTACAGTCACCTGTTTGGTCTGCACTTGCAGCAAACGACATTGTTAATAAACCTAATATAAATAATGGTCCAAAAAATCCTCTATTTAAATCACCTCTTGACACGTTATCTCCTATTTAGTTTTTGATGTTGATGTGTATAATCCAAACCATGCAGCACCTGCTCCAACTACTACTGATATGAATCCTGATTGTTCCATTGTTGGGTCAGTAATATCCATGAACCAAAAAGTTGTATAGTATAATAAAAACATATACACACTTAGAAAAGCTCTAGGTATTATTCTCCAACTATCCACAGCTTGTGCTACAAATATTAATTTTTGATAAGGGTTATCGTTCTTGATATCCTCTAACTCTCTTATCCTATCTTTTAGTGCTGACTTCTCTTGCAGCAACTCCATAAACTTATTAAGGTCTATCTCGACCTCGTTCCTATCCATGTCGCCACTAAAGCCACCCATATTATTCTGTTGCATAATGCCCTCTTACTTTTTAACTAGCTGCCACCGAAGTACATGCCTATAATTGCTGATACAAGGTTTGTATCTAGTTGTGTTATTACCAAGCCTTGAAAAGTTATCCATTCAAATACTTCTCTACCATCTGAAAAATAAAAGCCCGGATGAAATAGTGTATATCCTACTGTTACATCTACATCGGATAATATACTGCTACCAGTTTAGGTAGTATAACGATTGCAAAGATAGATGATAACGCAATGATACGTCTTGTCCATTGGAATCCTTTATCTT
>UEXL01000416.1_pt1 | contig 15740 bp, 18 predicted proteins | sample 1796671 | NCBI WGS metagenome assembly UEXL01 (sample SAMEA4772471, study PRJEB27181) | metagenome
CTGGCGATGCATTACGCCTTAAGGATGACGGTGTTACTGGTGCTAAATTAGCCCCAGCCGTTGCTGGCGAAGGTATCAAGCAGGACGGTTCTGGTAACCTTGAGCTTGATATCAATGGACTGGGCGCGGGCGTTCTCGCTGTTAGTGCTGATAGTATTGCCTTTGTTGACGCTGACGATAATGTTTCTAAGAAGGAAAGTGTTGCCGATTTTGTTGGTGCCATGGCTGGCTCAGGTCTTGTTGCTGCTTCTGGTGTTCTTTCAACCAGAATGGATGTAACTACTGCTGCTGATGCTGATTACAATGCTGCTTTTGGACTAACATGAGCACTGCTAACTACACTACTCCAAGAACTGTTACACTTCCAACTGCAAATGCTGCTGATGCTGGTCGTATGCTTATCATTAAAGCTAGAAACGCAGGCACTCACACTCTTTCAATTTCTAGAAATGGTAGTGATGTCATCGAAGGAACCTTACTAGTCTTAGTATCGAATCCGATAGCGGTGCTGTAACTCTACTTTGTGCTGGTGCTGGTAACTGGATCATCGTCTGATATAACCTTCTGGTTTTAATCAGATTTATCCTGGGTGCCCTCCTACATGGGGGGCATCCTTTTTTCTTGCGACTATTTACTGAGAATACAAAATAAAGAGGTTTTTTTATATGGCATATAATGTCCTAAAAGGCAACGTACAATTCATCAACTCAGATAGTGGCTCAATTGAGAGTATGGTTGATGATCACAGCAATCAAACTATCGCAGGAATAAAAACATTCTCTGGAGTATTAACAGCTTCTCTTGGGGTTTCCTCCAGCGCTTATTATGGTAATGGCTCAGGATTGAGCGGATTAGATGTCGCTGTCACAACCTTCGACAACGCCACCATAAATACAATAATTGTAGCGAAAGCCGATAATAACATCTCTGGAGCAGTAGGGTTAACTTACGACGGAGCAGTGATGGCTGTCACAGGAAATGTGTCAGCGTCAGTAAACATATCTGGTAGTGGCTTCTATGGTTCTGGTGTTGGACTCACAAGTATACCAGTAGATCAATTCAATGGCAACATATCTGCCGCAAGTTTATCTCTTGGGCGGTCCACATTAAACGATAGCGGCAACTTAGTTGTCAAACTATCTAGCTCCGGCGGACTTGAGAGCACCACAGATGGCTTAAAAGTAAATCCATCTGTTGCTGCTCAAAAAACTTCTCCAGTAAATGCAGATAAATTTGTTATAGCAGATTCCGCAGCATCAAATGCTACAAAATACATAACATACCAGAATCTTGCTTCTGGCATTACAAGTGGAATCACAACATTTCCACCAAATGGCAGCGACGGCAACGTACAAATAAAAAATGGTTCTGCTTTTCAGGGACCAAATGAACTAAATTTCAATACCTCTACTAACATACTTACTGTTACTGGGCAAATCACAGCTTCTGTTCTTGTTTCTTCATCGTTCTATGGAGATGGAAATAATTTGACAAACTTGCCCGCTGCCGAATTGTCTGGAAATGTCAACGCTGGAAACATAAACATTGGAAACGGCTTATTCAATAGTTCTAATGCTCTCGCGGTCTCTGCTTCTTATGGATTGACTGCAAGTGCTCAAGGGTTGGAAGTTACATCAAGCGCCATAAGTGGCTTGAATGTTTTAGTATCAGAAGGACTGGTTGTTTCTCCAATCCGAGCCAACACAACAGGGTCTGTCGCTGATGGTGACCTCTTCTTGATAACAGATGTAAGCGATTCTAACCAAACAAAGAACGCCACAATGACAACATTGGCAGCATATATGCAAAGTGAATTAACATTTACTCCCGCTGGTGGATCAAATACCCAGGTGCAATACAATAACAGTGGTCAGTTTGCGGGCTCTTCAGCGTTTACATTCAACAGCGCGACAAACACTTTGGCTGTTCAAGAGATTAGCTCTTCAGGCAATATCTCTGCATCATTCTTTTATGGAGACGGAAGCAACTTACAAAACGTAGGCGGGCAAAACGCTTACAACAGCTTTACAGCTAATTATACTGTAGCCTCTAACCACGATCTTATGGGAATTGTCACAACTGGCTCAGCGATAACGGCGTCATTGCCAGCAGCGTCCACTTTGAGCGCAGGAAGAAGATTTACTTTTAAAGATGTCAGCGGCAGTTGTTCTGGCTCAAACCATATAGTTATTAGTGCTAGCGCTCACGACGCTGGAGACAGAATAGATGGTGCTGGTGTTGTAAAAATTCAAGTTGGTTTTGGTGCAGTTACTTTAGCGTCTGACGGTGTGGGTTCTTATTACATTGTGAGTGCAACATAATGGCAAGTCGATTTTTAGTGAATGGCATATGGACCCTACAGCCAACCCCGACAGGTAGTGTTGCTGCCCCAATCGCCCCATCGCCAAGTGTTGAATCAGTTGCCTCTGGTTCATCATTTTCTAACAAAACGTTTTCTGCTTTTGTTGATGCAGACTCGGCAATAAATTCATATGCCGCCGTAATAACAAATGTGAGCGGCGACGTGGTGTGGAGCGGTAGCAATCTGGGCCCATACACGGCTGCTTCATCCAGCGAAGGTGATGCCGGAACTCTATCACTAAATGCTATTGACGGCACCGGCAAGATTGTTTCAACAGCGATCCACTCATACAGCAGACAGACCGAAGTTTCAGGAGGCGCTTGGAATAGGCTAAAAGATTACGATCTTACAACGGTAACCACAACAGGCGCTATAACAACTGGCACGACAACTCTCGCTTTTTCAGGAGGTGAATCATTAGACATCACAGTCTCAAGATACAGCGGCGCAAATGGATCAATAACCCCAACCCCAGGAACTGGATTACTTTGGGATGGTGGAAGCTCCAGTGGCACTGTTACTGGTGTTTTTCAGATTTCATCAATTATTTCAGGCTCTTGGGATCGACAAAACCTAAACAGTTACGTTTACGCTGTTCATCTTGTTTTGGAATCAGTTTCCTTTCCAAGCTCTGGTAATAGCAGGATTTTCTCTGGACTAAACGTCAACGCGAATCACAACTCTGGTGATGCGCGAGGATGGTTCATAGAAGATGACGGCAGTGGACAGGAAGATCGAAAAAACAAGAAACAATACATCAAACAGTTCCCTGATTGACACTGTTGACAAGAAAGATGTTAGAGTTTTAACGTCTATGCTCATTGGAGGAGAGATGGTTCAAGTTATGGACACTACGGGTTCCAATCCACCGACCCCAGTTCCTGGCGGTTCCTCTACTATTACAGTGGGCGCCGATAGTGTTGGACAGCTTGATACGACGCCCCGCTATCTTACTTGCTATGCTTACGCTGGCGCGGGTGATCAGGCAGATTGGACAATGACCAGAATGATAATTGAGAGATACAAATGAATTTAGTAGAAATTTTATTTTCAGATGATGAAAGAGAGTTAGCAAGAATAGAGGCAATGAACTTTATTGACACTCCCTCGTATGTTTCCGTAGAGGCGTCAGAAAAAGTAGTAGGTATGCTAGTGCTGTCCGGCTCTTCAGCAGAAGTACAAGAAATAAAAAACCAAATAAGTAGCAGCCACGCAGGAGGAAGTGCCTCACCAGTTACTGCCGCACATTTAGAATCATTGGGTATTTTTGATGCTATTCTAAATTGGTCAATAGAATAAAATACTTTTACTTCGTTTGCACACTATTTAGAATGAAAAACTAGTTTCATAGGAGTTTTTGTTTATGTCCTCACTATTAGAGCAAGCAATCGTAGACGCCAAGGCGTTGAAGGAAGCCGCAATGAAGAATGCGGAAGCCACAATTATCGACAAGTATTCGGAAGAAGTCAAGTCAACCCTCAACCAGCTATTAGAGCAGGACGAACTTGAGGCTCTTCTTGGCGGTGGAGAGGAAGCCCCCTCCGCTGGCGCAGAAGCAGCAATGGATGAAGAAATCGAAGCTGACGAGATTGCTGAAGGCGTCCCTGACGCATTTACTGAGGACTCTGCCGATCTTGGCGGTGTCAGTGAAGGCGACACAAGCCAAGTCACTATAGACTTTAAAGAGCTTGCCGAGGCACTTACCGCACTTCGTGAAGAAGTAGAGGATGAAGAGAAACTTGAGGAAGCTGACGAGGATGACGCCGAGCCAGTCGATGAAGAGATAGAGCTTGACGAGGAATCAATCATGGAAATGGTCTCCCAATATGCTCGCAGGCGATTCCGCCGCAGCAGAAGAAGAGTCCGATTCTGATCAGATGGAAAAAGCTGGTCTTGAAGAAAACAACCTTCTTAGAGAAGAATATCACGATTGCAAGAAAGATGGATTCTCACACGAAGAATGTTGTGAGCAATACCCCGAAGACTGCACGGAAGACGATCTTTACGAAGAAATCTCCGATGGTCTCCTTGATGCAATCGTAGAAAAACTTACCGTAGACATGGGTGCTTCGCTCTCTGGTTGGGCTGGTCGTTCCTCTGAGGACACCAAACACCAGATGGAGCTTGAGTTGGCGAAACGCCGCAGCACCGACATGGAAGAAGAACTAGAGGCGCTAAAGCAAGCGCAAGAAGAACTAGTCTTCGAGAACAAGAAATTAAAAGAAACACTTTCCAACTACCAACAGGTAGTAGGATCCCTTAAGGAGAATGTGCAGGATGTAAATCTTAGTAATGCACGACTCCTTTACACCAACCGCACGCTAGGAAATACCTCCCTGAATGAGCGACAAAAACAAACAATTGTCGAAGCGATTTCTAAGGCTGGTTCGGTTGAGGAAGCAAAGACAATCCATGAGACACTTCAAAGCACAGTGTCGTCCACTCCCAAGAGGGGACCACAATCACTAAGCGAAGCTATCAACCGTCCAACTTCCATTATCCGTGCATCTCGTAAGGAAGAGCCAAAGGCTGATCCTTTACCGCGAGAATGCGTAAACTAGCAGGTATCAATTAAATCAAATTTAAGGAGGATTTATAATTATGTCTAGTATTGTACAAAGATTGACCGAAGGCGTTGTCAATCGTGATATGCGTGCGGAGTCCCACGCACTTCTTTCCAAGTGGAAGAAGACCGGACTTCTAGAGGGTCTTGACACTGAGCGTCAAGCAGAACGCCATGTCTCGTCTACTCGAAAACCAAGCCAAGGAGCTTCTTCGTGAGCTACTACTCTTGGTGCTGGTTCTGTCGAAGGCTTCGCTGCCGTCGCATTCCCAATTGTTCGTCGCGTTTTCGCTGGTCTTATCGCCAACGACCTCGTTAGCGTTCAGCCCATGAGCCTCCCAGTGGTCTCATCTTCTTCCTTGACTTCACCTTCTCTGGTGATCTTGGAAGTGGTGCAGATGCCGCCTCAGATCGTTTTGGCAACACTTACGGTAAGTCAATCTACGGTACTGATCAGGTTGGTAAGGGAGTCATCGACGGTGTTGATCTAGTCAATGCAACCACCAAGGGTGGCTTTGGCGGTCCCGGTCGTGACGGCTCAGCTGGTTACGCTTACGCTAGCCCCACCGGTAGCCTGAGCGCTATCATTAGTGGTGGCGCTGCTACAGCTATGACCCTAATTTTCGACCTTGATGGTGCCGTTTCCGATACAAACAAGAAGAGAATTCAGTACGATCCCGATCTACTATCTCTCACTGATAGCACTGGTGTCATCGTCTTTGATGTCGCTAAGACACTATTGGTAAGTCCCAAGGGTCTCGCCGATTTTGACAACCTTTCACCATTCCTTATGAACATTACTGCTTCTGGTCAGGTGGCTGGTCTCACTGGTGTTACGAATCTTACCCAGATTCGTCGCTTGACTGACAAGGTTTCTGCCGCAGATTCACAGCTTTCTGTTGAGTCCATTCGCTTTGTTTACTCCGTAGATGAAAGTGTCGCTGCGCCTAACGCTAGTGCAAACTTGACTACCCCAATTAATGTTGCTGATGCTGTTCTACCCCTTACGGACAAAATTGCTGCCTCTAGCACCGTTGGTGCTGTTGTTGGTGAGCTTTTCGCGCTTGAGAAGAACGAGAACATTCCTGAGATCGACATCAAGGTTGATTCAACCGCAGTTACCGCTCAGACCAAGAAGCTAAAGGCTAAGTGGACCCCAGAGCTTGGTCAGGACCTCAATGCATACCACAACTTGGATGCCGAGGTTGAGCTTACCTCAATTCTCTCCGAGCAGATTGCTCTTGAGATTGACCGTGAGATCCTCGCTGACCTCGTGAACGGCGCTACCGCCGCCACACGCTACTGGTCACGCGCTCCCGGTCTCTTCGTTGACGTTAACGGTAACGAGCTAGGCGCTTCTTCTGCTGCTCCTGACTTCACCGGTACCGTATCCGAGTGGTACGAGACCCTCGTTGAAACCATCAACGATGTCTCCGCACAGATTCACCGCAAGACTCTCCGTGGTGGTGCAACTTCGTCGTCCTCACCCGAAGTTGCCAACATCCTTGAGTTCACCGCTGGCTTCCGTGCTGTCACTCACGATGATGAGAAGGGTTCCATCGGCGCTCTTAAGACTGGTTCACTAAGCAAGAAGTTTGATGTCATTGTTGACCCCTACTTCCCGCAACGTGCTTCTCGTCGGTCGTCGTGGTTCTAGCTTCCTTGAGTCTGGTTATGTCTACGCACCTTACGTGCCACTACAGACTACTCCCACAATCTTCGGACCTGAAGACTTCGTGCCGCGCAAGGGTGTTATGACCCGCTACGCGAAGAAGATGGTTCGTCCAGATATGTACGGTCTAGTCATCGTTCGTGGTCTCCTTGGTGAGCAGGCGCTACTTCCTGATAAGTAAGCCAACTTACTAAACCTAAGCCCCCTACTTCGGTAGGGGGTTTTTGCTTTGAGATACTATTTAAACAACTTGAAATATTCTCCTCTGGGCGAGGCCACTGCCCTTAGAAAGTTTTATTACCGAGGTGGCTGGTAGTAATTCATTGAGTAGGACAAGTTATTGCAATAATATAATCATAAAGGAGAAAATATTATGGGAAGTAGAAGAATTGGTCTCGGCAGAATCGAGACCTTGGTTGAAAACCTAAAGAGAGATTGACATGAACGGCGCCAGCCTTACTGGCTTGGCTCAGAGCAGACTTGCAACACAGAGCGCAACCGCTGGTCCTAACCTAGCGGACGACACCGACGTAGTTAACTTTGTCAGAGCGGACCACGGAAAGAGATTTGTTTGCTTGCTTGATGGTGCAGCAAAGAGCCTAAACTTACCAGCAAGTATGGTAGCAGCAGACGTTGGCGTGCAAATTGAAATTATTCAGGGCGCTGACTTGGTTGGTAGTGGCGTGCTTACCATCAACGCCAACACCGGCAACACTTTTTGCACTAATTCATTCGCGTTGGGCTATAACTCAAGTAGAGTTCTAGCACCTACACGTCCAGCAGATGCCAATAATCGTATTGTTATTACTGGCGCTGCCTCTAACTCAGCTTGGGGCATCGGCTCTAGAGCCATATTTACTTGTGTTGCTGCTGGCGAATGGTACTTTGAACTCACTGCTGAGCCTCTAGGCACCGGCAACGCTGCAATCGCATACTCAACTGTTTGATATATAGGATAAATTAAAATGAATTTTTTAAAAGTAAGTTTAGATAGAAGGCAGAACCGATCGGCAAGTGCCCCAAGGCACCTGCCAAGGCTCCCGCAAAGAAGAAGGCACCCGCCAAGCCCACTAGAAAAAGCTGCTAAGTCCGAGTAAATCAAACTAATGTTTGTTGCCCCCTCATCTAACAAGATGAGGGGGCTTTTGTTTATTCTTTCACTATTTACTACGAACAGGAGGCTCCATGAATGCCCACAAATCTACAACCCGTATCTCAAACTAGCGCTATAATTCTTTCTTCGACAGGATCCACAGATGATGTAGCCTCCGCAGTACCTTTTGGAATGTACACAGACTCAGCAGAGTTTGTGACTGGCGCCGCAAGACAAGTAAATTATGTATTTAAGAAGCTTGGTGGCGATGTTGTAGATATTGAGCTTACTAATGACAATGTGTATGCTGCATATGAAGAGGCAGTATTAGAATACTCATACATTGTTAATATGCATCAAGGAAAGAATGTTCTTTCAGACACGCTTGGTAAACTTACAGGCACTTTTGATCACAAAGGCGAGATTGTTAGTGGTACCGCGAGCGCAAGTTTGCAATACCCAAGGGTGACCCTATCTTATGCCAACAAGATTGGAGATGGCGTTTCCACTATGGCTGGTGTGGGCGGAACAACTCGTATTTACTCTGCATCTTTCACGACTGTCGAGGATCAACAAGATTACGATCTGCAAGCAATAGTTGAGGCAGCCTCAACATCTGGTGTTGATGACGTGGGTGCCGCAGTGCCGTATGCTGGTAAAATTAGTGATTCTCGCATCATCATAGATAAAGTTTTTTATCGCTCGCCTGTGGCTATGTGGCGCTTCTATGGCTACTATGGCGGTATGGGTGTGGTTGGAAACATGTCTACATACGGTCAATATTCTGATGATTCTACGTTTGAAGTTATCCCAACTTGGCAGAACAAATTGCAAGCAATAATGTATGAAGACTCTCTTTACACAAGAGTTTCTCACTATTCATTTGAGATTTTGAATAATAGATTGAGACTGTATCCCAAGCCACGCGGTGGAGATTCTTTTTCAGGATATCTTGATAGGGTTTGGTTCCGTTTTAGAATAGCTGACAACTCTTGGGGCGAAGATGGAGATACAAACACTGGAGTACTTGGTGTCAATAACATCAACACGCTACCATTTGACAATATTCCATATATCAACATCAACTCGATGGGTAAACAGTGGATCCGCAACTATGCCCTCGCCGTATGTAAAGAGATGCTCGGACAAATTCGTGGCAAGTTCCAGACTGTGCCGATCCCTGGTGAATCTGTTACTCTAAATTACTCTTCGCTTCTTTCCGAGGCACAAAAAGGAAAAGATGATCTTCGCCAAGGTCTTAACGATATGCTGAAAGAAATAGAATACACAGAATTGGCAAAGAAAGATCAAGAGAAGGTAGTAGCAGCAGAAGAAACTCTGCGTCGCACACCACTGCCAATCTTCGTAGGATAATTGAATGTCAGATAACGAATGGTCAAGACCAGATGCACCGCCTCCACCACTCTTTCTTGGTGAAAAGGAGCGTAATCTTGTAAAGCAAGTCAATGATGAGCTTATTGAAAAGGTCATTGGGCAACAGGTTCTATACTATCCTATAGATATGGAAACAACAAACTTTCATGAGCTTTATGGCGAGGCTATAGAAAAAACTTATCTACCACCGATTAGAGTGTATGCTCTCGTTATGTTTGACGACGAAAGTTCATCTTACCTTGATTCAGTTGGTATTGATGGAACATCACAGATCACTGTTCACTTTCACAAACGCAGGTTAGCAGACGATCAAAACCTTTTTGTCCGCGAAGGTGACTTCATTCTTTACGGTGAGAGATACTACGAGATCATAAAACTATCATCTTCAAGAAGGTTATTTGGACAAGTAGACCAAAAGTTTGAAATTTCTGCTCTATGTAAGAGAGCACGCAAGGGACTATTCGATGCTACCTAAAAACTTTGATTTCGCACAACTACCAGATGACAAAAACAACTTTTCTCTTGAAGAGATAGGTATGCTTGCTTCTCGCATTGAGGATATTGATTACGCGATGGTGTCTTGGCTAAAAGAGGACCTTGATCTCTCAACGATAACTAACGAGGGTAACAAGAGGGTGCCCGTTCTATGGCAGACGCCAGAAAGAGCATTTCAAATCAAGAACAATCATGACTTAAGACACCCCGTAGACGATGGCGGTGGAGTTATAACACTCCCTGTGGTGTCAATTGAGCGCACAGGCATCATTAAAGACCCTGCACAAAAGGGTTCGTTCCAGGCTCACCTGTATTCAGACAAGAGAGATGGTAGAACTGGGCGCATGATAATAGCCAAACGTATAAAACAAGATAAGACAAGGAACTTTGCTGTCGTTGGAAACACGCGCACCAACAGCGACGCCACAAGACAAAAGTACTTCCCAAGAGTAAACAAGAAGGTTGTCATTGAAACGCTTTCGATTCCTATTCCTATCTATGTTAACCTCGACTACAAAATTATTGTAAAGACTGAATATCAGCAGCAAATGAACGACTTGACACAACCATTCATGACGAGAACAGGACAAATAAATTCTTTTGTTATGCGGAGAAATGGACATCTTTACGAAGCGTTTATTGACCAAGGGTTTAATCAAAGCAATAATGTTGCAAATCTTGGAGAAGACGAAAGGCAGTTCACCAGCGAGATAGCCATCAAGGTCTTGGGTTATCTTATAGGCGAAGGCAATAGCGATGACAGACCTATTGTTACTAGAGAAGAAAGCATAGTAGAAATAGCGTTTCCAAGAGAGACAGTTGTTCCAGCCGGAAACGATAAGTTTTTTCTTGACTGAACACTTCCTGAAGTCTCTTTGGTTTAAGTGCTACTATTTACATTGTGATTGAACATGCTATATAGCATTATTTTATAAAGTGAGGATTAATTCATGCCCGTAAAAAGTTTTAAATTTGTATCGCCTGGAGTGTTTATCAATGAAATTGATAACTCATTCCGCCCCCGTAGACCAGAAGCAATTGGTCCCGTGGTTATTGGACGCTCGACCCGTGGTCTTGCGATGCAGCCCGTAAAGTTAGATTCATATTCTGACTTTGTTACAATGTATGGAGATACTGTGCCGGGTGGTGCTGGCGGCGATATTTATCGTGATGGCAATTATCAGTCACCGATGTATGGAACTTACGCCGCAAAAGCATTTCTTAATGCTTCAGTTGCTCCTGTAACCTTCATTCGCCTTCTTGGTGTTGAGAACGAAAACAAATCATCTGGTGGTGAAGCCGGTTGGCAAACTACAAACAACCCAAATGCACAAACTATCCCAAGCTTGACCCTATCGACTGGAAATACCGCTGGAAGTGGTGTTGCAACAGGTGAAGTATTGATTATCACCGCATCTGCCCTTGCTGATGGAACTGACGGCACAGGTTTTGCAATAGATTTTGCAAGCAGCGGAGTGGCTAGTAGCTCTTTTGGCTCTAACAACAGAGCACTGATAAGAATAGACGCAGATACCACTGCTGCTGCCCAAACAGATGCTATAACAACAATTCTACAAGGCAGCACTGGGTTCGCAAATTACGATGTTGTGTCAGGCTCATTAGCTGTTACCGTAACAGCAAAAGATTTTAGGAGAGAGTACGGAAATCTAAGCGTATTTACAGCTTCATACACTAACGCTCGTGGATTAACTGGTTCTGCTGTGGCGGGTGCTGGTTTACTAACAGACAATGGTGGAGCTTACGGACTTTGGGTCTTCCCATCAAGCAGTTTGTCACCTACAGGATCTGGTGGGGAGCCACAAGATGATCTTGGTTCTGCAATCCTTAGTGCTGTTTGGTACTTAGATGAAGATTGTTCCATAAGACTTTCTGGAAGTCTTGCTCAAAGCACTGCAAAGGCAGAAGGAATCGGAATGGTCATACAGTCAGATGCAACTGGTTTGTTCACTGCTGTAGTCAAGGGCTCTAAGTCCGACTCTGATACATCTGCTACCGGCGATGAAAAGTTTGATTTCAATTTTGATGATACAGATCAGAGATTCATTCGTAAAGTTTTCAATACAAACCCGCAGCTTGTAGCTGGCGGTGATTTCTATGATTCTTCACTTGAAAGAAACTACTGGCTTGGCGAAACCTTCGAACAGGAAACTAGAGAAGCACAAGCCGGTGTTGGCACTATAACCGGAAGTAGCGGTACGAGTATCTCCTCTCAGACTATGTTGGGCGTCATATTGCCGATTAGAAAAGGCTCAAGTGGTCCAAACTCGATGAGACTTGGAACCCAAGAAGCTGAGTCTGGTTGGGTTATTGGACAAGATATCGGCGCAGCCGCAGACTGGGTTCCTGAAACCAGGGCTCGCAAGCTCTTCAAGCTAAAGGGAAGAGGTCATGGCGAGTGGCTTAGCAAGAACATAAAGATTTCAATTGAAAAAATTAGATACTCTAATACGCAAACTAGTGACTTTGGTTCTTTCTCGGTTGTGCTTCGTTCACTAACTGACACAGATGCCAATCCAGTGATTCTTGAGCGTTTTGATAACCTCACACTCGATCCAAGATCTCCAAATTATGTCGCTAGAGCAATTGGAACACAATACTACGAATGGTCGGAGACCGAAAGAAGATTAAGATTGTATGGTGAGTACCCAAATCAGTCTAAGTTCCTATATGTAAGCGAGATCAAAGAGGGCAATATCCAGTCTGCTAATTCGTTAGTTCCTTTTGGATATTACGGTCCTCCAAACTTCTCCGAAATTACAAACTGGAGTGGATCAGCGAGTGATGTCGCAGTCGATGGAAACTACATTAACACAGTAGGTAACTTCGGTGCTGGCGCTGATGGTTTCCTCTCTGGAGCAACCGGACAATTTACTGGATCACTTAAGTGGCCTGTAGTTCGCCTCCGTCATTCTGCCTCTGATGGCGGATTGTCAGATCAGACCGATGCATACTTTGGTATGCAAACCACTAGAACTCTTGGAAGCTCTCGTGGAGATGCTTCAGTCATGGATTACCATAGAAGATGGATAAACGCAGTTGGAAACTGGGGTAGCGGCGCGGGTGCGGTTGAACAATCTTACATCTTTACTTTAGATGACCTTGTTGTTACCGCCTTGTCCGGCGCATTTTACTCTAGTGGCTCTCGTGCCGATGGTAGTAGTAAATCTGCTGCTGGCTCCTATCAAGATGTAATTGATGCTGGATTCGATAAATTCACAATGCCGCTCTGGGGTGGATTTGATGGGCTTGATATCACAAAGCCAGATCCACTTTTCAATGAGGGCATGAGTTCGACTGTCACTGACAAGACAAGTTATATATTTAATACATATAAGAGAGCAATAGACACTGTTGCAGATCCAGAGTTTGTAGACATGAATATCTTGTCCGTTCCTGGCTTAACCAAAGAAGGCTTAACAACCCAAATGGTCAATGTTTGCGAAAACCGTGCAGATGCACTGGCACTAATTGATCTGCCGGGAGTTTACCTTCCATCTCATGAAAGATATTACGCAGATATCAAAGATAGGCAAACTAAGAATCCTTCACAGGCTGCAAATGATTTGCGTCAGCGCCAAATTGATTCATCATATGGTGCCACATTCTACCCCTGGGTTCAGACTGTAGACGAAGGTACCGGTCAGGCTCTTTGGGTTCCGCCCACCGTTGCAATGATGGGTGTTCTCGCAAGCTCCGAAAGAACATCGCAGATTTGGTTTGCCCCCGCAGGCTTTAACAGAGGCGGTCTTTCCGATGGCGCAGCAGGTATTTCTGTCACCAGCGTCTCTCGCAGACTAACCTCTAAGGAGCGCGATGTCCTTTACGAAGCACGAATCAACCCGATCGCCAGCTTCCCGAGCACCGGTATCGTAGTCTTCGGACAGAAGACCCTGCAAGAGAAGCCTTCTGCACTTGATAGAATCAATGTACGTCGTTTGGTTATCTTCCTTAAGAAGCAGATTTCCATCCTTTCCACACAAGTTCTATTCGAACAGAATGTCCAGGCAACTTGGAACCGCTTCAAGGGACTCATTGGACCATTCCTTGCTAACGTCAAGACTCAGTTCGGTATCACTGATTACCGTCTCATTCTAGACGAGAGCACCACAACTCCTGACCTTATCGACCAGAATGTTGTTTACGCTAAGATTATGATTAAGCCTGCAAGAGCAATCGAGTACATCGCTATCGACTTCATCGTTGCTTCTACCGGCGCATCATTTGACGACTGATAACCGGGGGCTTTTGCCCCCACCTACTACTTATTACTGAAACACAGGAGAACCCAACAAATGCCATTTTGGTCAGAAAACTTTGGTGACAATCAAAACAAAAAAGATCCAAAGCGTAATTTTAGATTTATCATAGAGTTCGGCGGAATCGCCGCCACTCCCGGCGGTGCCGTAGCTTGGTACGCGAAGACTGCTCAAAAACCCTCTTTTGCTATTGCTAATGCGGAGCACAAGTATCTTAACCATACTTTCTATTACCCAGGTGGCGTCACTTGGAACCCAATCTCTATCACTATGGTTGACCCTGTTGACCCAGATATGGCAGCCACCTTTTCTGATATTATCAGTCAGGGCGGCTATGCTCCCCCGACTGATACTACATCTCTTGGTACCATGTCAAAAGCAAAAGCTGCTTCTGCTCTCGGTGCTGTCACTATCACTCAGATTGATTCAGACGGCAAACCACTAGAGACTTGGACCCTTTGGAATCCATTCATTGAAGATATCAAATATGGTGACACACTCGACTACGGTAACGCTGATCTTACTGAAATTTCTATTACCCTTCGTTATGACTGGGCGAGAGTGGAAACTACTAATGAGTCCAAGGCAGTCACAAGCGGCGGTCGAGAGTTCTTTAACGTATAATTTAGACAATAACTAAACGCGAGGTGTAAATTGTCAAGAAACCAAGATCGGCTTGGTGGAGTTCAACAAAAAGATACAAGCCCTCCCCCCTCTGGGGGCGGGCTGTCTTTCGTTGTACCCACTGAGTTTGTAGACCTTCCGTCCCTAGGTCGTTACTATCCAGAGGGACATCCATTACATGGCGAAGAAACAATTGAGATTCGCCAAATGACAGCAAAGGAAGAGGATATACTTACATCAGCCACTTTACTGAAAAAAGGCATCGCTCTTGATAAAGTTGTTGAAAATATTATTGTAAACAAAAGCATCAATCCAAAATCTCTACTCGTAGGTGATCGTAATGCGATTATTATTGCGGCAAGAGTATCAGGATATGGCTCAGACTACAATGTCACACTAAATTGTCCTGCTTGTGCTGAAAAGTCACAAAGGGTATTTAATTTGAACTCAGCAGAGATTAATCACGCTGACGACTTTACTGATGTGGGAGTCACACATAACGGCGACGGCATTTTTAGTGTTGAACTACACAGATTACAAAATGTAAACGTGCAATTCCGCCTTATGAATGGTGCTGATGAAAATGCTTTAGTAAAAAAAGCAAAAACAGGCGAGAAGTTTGTAACTCGACAGCTTTACAGAATTATTCATTCTGTAAACGGAGATGCAGCACAAGCCACAATTCACTCTCTTGTTGAAAATTTACCAATGATAGACGCAAGACTTATCCGCGCTGCATATAAAGCAGTCAACCCTAACATAGAACTTAATTATAATTTTTCCTGTAGCAGTTGCTCTCATGAGCAGGAATTGGAGGTTCCGATTACAGCGGAATTTTTTTGGCCTGACCAGTGAATACATAGAAGACATTTATGAGCAGTTTTTCTTCTTAAAGTATTCAGGTGGCTGGAGTTTTACTGAAGCTTACAGCCTGCCTATAGGGCTTAGAAAGTGGTTTGTTGAGCGGCTGATAAAACAGCTACAAGATGAAAAAGAAGCTATCGAAGAAGCCAGTCGTGGTGGAAGCAAAAGCCAAACTCTGACATCAGCAAATCAACCAAAAATACCTTCAAATATGAAGTTCTGATAAGACGGGCGCTTGCCCGTCTTTTTTGCTTGTTACCTATTTATTAGGTAAGCGAGGACTATTGCATGGCACCCCCATCTTCATATCCAACTAAGGCAGAATTAGAATTACTTAAAGAAGAACTGCGATTACAGAAGGAACATGTTGACAATCTTAAAACTGAATCAGAATT
>UEXL01001339.1_pt1 | contig 15672 bp, 28 predicted proteins | sample 1796671 | NCBI WGS metagenome assembly UEXL01 (sample SAMEA4772471, study PRJEB27181) | metagenome
GAGCAGAAGCTAATGAATATTTAGAGGCTGCCCTGAAAATATAAGGCCTATTAAAATTTTAATGAGGATAAAATAAATTTAGAATCAACTAATGATACAGGACAACCTTCAAATGTTCCAGGAACACCTATAGTTCCTAATCCTCAAAAAAAGATAAGCACTACTGGAGGAGAAACTGGTGAACAATCAGATCAAGAATTAATTAAAAGTTATATGGACATGTTTTCAGAAGCTATGGGTGAGTCTGAAGAAGATGTATCAAGACAAAGATATTTAGAACTTGCAAAATTTGGTGCAAATCTTTTAGGTCAACCTGGTGGTGATTTAGTAGGATCTATTGGTAGAGCCGCTGCACCAAGTATCCAAGGTTTAGCAGAAGGTGCAGCTAGAAAATCAGCTGCTAACAGAGAAATTAAATTAGCTGGACTTAAAACAGCTATTGCACAAATGGATGATCCAACAGCGGATAAAATTAAAACATTAGCAAGAATGTCTGGTGTTAGTGAAAAAGAAGTAGCTAAATTAATGTTAGACACAGACGATGGTTCTGATTTTGAATTAGAAATAAAAGCTTTAGAAGGAAGTGTTGGAGCAGAAAATGCTTTTAAAATTGCTGAACAAATTAGTGATGCTGGTTTAAAACTTTCACAAGTTAAACCAATACCTGTTGATAAAAAAGGTAAACCAAAAGAAGGTGCTCCAGATGGTTACTATTATGATGAAGATGCAAATATTTACAAAGTTGAAAAAGGTAAACCTTCTATCTTAAAAACTAAATAGGAGATTTTATGGCTGTTGTTTTCGAACAAGGAGAATCTTTTGCAGATCTTCAAAAGAAAAATACCATACAAAACGAAGATGAAGATGTAGGTTTTTTTGAATCTGCATTAGCAGGTGTTGCTACTGGTTTATGGAATATACCAAAAGGTTTTGTATCTCTAGGTGCTGAACTATTTGATTTAGTAGGCGACACTGATACAGCTAAAGGTGTTGAAGAATGGTTTGATGAAGTTAATCCATTTGACGATGAAGCTGAAGCTAGAACATTGGAAAAATTACACAAGCAATAACACAGATCGCACCATTAGCAGTTTCTGGTTTTGCACTTGGTGCAAAAGCAGGTCAGAAAGTATCTAGAAGTTTAGCTAAAAGAGCACTTGATGCAAGAAATACTCAACTAGATAAGTTAGTAAATATGGATGCAACACGTATTGCTAAAAGCATTAGCTGCAAAGAGAGCTGGTAAAAGTTTTAGTCTAGCTAATACAGGTAGAAAGATTATGGGTAAAACCAGTGGTGGTATTATTGGTGGTGGTATCGGAGAAGCTATTGTTGCTGATGAAGATATTGGAACACTAGCTGATATTGCAAAAGGCACATCATTAGAACCTTATGCTTTAACTATGATGGATAAAAGCACGGATAAAGAAGGTAGAGATGAAGCATTTAGAAGATTAAAAAACAGATTAAAGTTTGGGACAGAAGGTGCATTATTTAATTTAGCTTTAATAGGTGCAGGTAAGGGGTTCAAAAAATTAGAAAAGTTGATCCAGAAGGTATTAATGAATATGCTCCAGGATTTATTGCAAAAGCAGTTCAAAAAGTTAGATTAAATTTATCTCCTCAAGGTGGAGGAAGTAGGTTTACATTAGAAACTTTAAAAGGATCAGACGATACAATCAAAGCAATAGAGTTTGCAACTTTAGAATCTGCAAAAGAAGTAGATAAGTTGAGTAAAGAAATGATTGATCCTATAAATAATTTCTTACAAAAACAAGCTGTTGATAAAAAATTTACACCAGTTACTCAAAACAAAGTTTTAGAAACAATACAAATTCTTTAGAAGGTAAAGTAAATAAAAAATTTGTTGGCCCAATGCCAGGAAATAAAAAAGATTTATTACTAAGAGGAGATAGAGCAGAACAAGCTTTAGCTAAAATTAAAATTAGTAAAGGACAACAACAGTTATTATCTAAAGTTCCTGAAATACAAAAATCAATAAAACTTATTGATGATGAGTTAAAAGAAATAAGTTAGCTTCAACTGATCAATTAGATCAATTAAATAATTTACCTAGAAGACAAAACTAATTAGAGATAGAGCTGTATTAATGTAATCAGTTAAAATCTATTAATCAAAATTTAGTAGGTTCAACAAGAATAAAAAGAAATATATTTAAAAGAAGTGATTATCAAATCAACGAATCTTTAAAACGTTTAACTAATACTATGGCTGATGCTGGTATTGATAGTAAAACAATTGATAGATTAAAAGATAGTGTTATTAACATGCGTCTTGGAATTGATAATCTATCTGGTGTTCTTATGCAGGGAGGAAAACTTACTGATGATCAGTTTAAAACTTTTAGTGGTGAGATAGGTGGATATATAAATTATAGATTTAAAGCGTTTGATAAATTACCTCTTTTACAAAAGTATAAAGTAACTAGTCAGATTAGAAAAAAAGCTTTTGATTCTTTAAAAGCAGATAAATTTAAAGCGTATGCTTTAGATGATGCAAATTATTTTACAGCAGGCCCTAACAAAGGCAAATTAATTCCTGTAAAAGATGATGCTTTTAATGAAGCAATTAATAAACAACTAGATGATTTTATACAAAAACAAGGACTAGATGTTGAAGATGTTATGAGTGCTAATTTTAAAAATGGTGTTCAATCAGTAACAGAAAAAGCTGCAACAAAAGCAGAAATAGAAGCAGTATCTTTAAGTCCAGATATTTTAACAGAAAGAATAGCCGAACCATGGCAAAGAGAATTATTAGGTGTTGTTAAAGATCCGACATATACATTTCATGCAACTACAAGCAGACAAGCGAGACTAGCATATGGATTAAAATATATGGATGATTTAAATAAAGCATTTAGTTCAGGACCAAATAAAAATATTTAGTGGAGCTGATGATTTAGTAAAATCAGGAGAGGCTAGAACTATAGATGAAGCAGAACAAATATTAAGTGATCCAAATAAATTTAAAAAAGTTGAAGTTGAAACAAGACCAGAGTTAAGTGGTATGTCTGCATTAGAAGGTAAATATGTTAGAGCACCAGAATATGATGCAATGTTTGATGTAACTAGTAACTGGTTAAATAATACAGATATTGGAACTGCATATAGATATATGCTTTTAGTTCCTAAAGGTGCATCTCAAGTTGCTAAAACAATTTTGTCTCCAATAACACACGTAAGAAACTTTATAAGTGCTGGAGCATTTGCAGCAGCAAATGGTGCAATACTTCCAAACCTAACAGATATACAAACACTAGCTCCTAAAGCTTTAGGAGGTAAAGGTGTTTTAGGTGATGCTTATAAATTAACTGCAGGAAGAGTTTTTGGAACTTTACCTGAAGAACAAGCAAGACAGTTTGCAAGATATCAAAGATTAGGAATTGTTGGAACACAAGTTGAAGCAGGAGAGATAGCAAGATTAACTAGAGATATTGCAGGCGGAGCATCAGGTGCAAAAGCATTAGATAAACTAGAAAAATTACCAACTGGTCTTAGAAAAACTTTTGATAAACTTCAAGAAGCATATATTGCTGAGGATGACTTTTGGAAAATTACTACATTTGAATTAGAGAGAAATAGACACTCTAGTATTTTAACTCAACTAGGTATTACTAAAGATAATTATAAATCTATATTAGGAGAAAACTCGCCTAAAGGAAATTACTTTAGAAATAAAATTGCAAGAAAAGAAATAGCAGAAGAATCTTATGAAGGATTTTTAGATGAGTTATCAGCAAACATTGTAAGAAATCAAGTACCTAACTATGAGTATATTGGTCGAACGGCTAAAGCTTTAAGACAATCTCCATTTGGAAACTTTATAGCATTTCCATTAGAGATTATGAGAACAGGAAATAATATAATTACCCAATCAATAGATGAGATAACTAGTGGTATTCCAGAAATAAAAGCTTTAGGTTTAAGACGATTGTTTGGTTTTGGTACAACAGTTGGTGGTATTCCATATGGATTATCAGAAGTATTTAAAGCTAAGAATGATGTATCCGATGAAGATATGAAAGCACTAAGAAGATTTGTTCCTGAGTGGTCAAAAAATTCTACTCTTCTTCCAACAGGAAGAGATGAAAAAGGTAATATAAAATACATAGATTTTAGTTATTCAAATGCATATGATTTTTTAACAAGACCTTACAGAGCAGTTACTAATGCTTTAGCACAAACAGATGGATCTAATGAATCTTTAAAAGAAGCTTTAGCAAAAGGTATGGGTGATGGTATGACTGAATTAATGGACCCATTTGCTAGTGAATCTATATTTATAGAAGGTTTAATTGATAGTACAATTAGAAGAGGTATAGGTAAAGATGGTAGAAGAGTATGGTCTCAAGCTGATGATCCTATGGTTAAAATTGGAAAAGGAGTTTTACATATTGGTGAAACATTAACACCTGGATCAATATCTCAATTAAAAAGATTAGGTCAAGCAGCTACAGGAAAGACAGATAAGTATGGTAATCTATTTAATTTGGTGATGAGCTACCAGGTCTTTTTGGTTTTAGATCTGTTAACTCTGATCCTTCTAGAGCACTAACATTTATGACAACTTCATTTGTAAGAGATTTAAAAAATGCAGATAACTTATTAAGTGCTCCATTATTAAGAGGTGGAAGAGTAACTAAAGAAGATATTATTAATGGTTATAAATATTCTCAAGCTCAAAGATTTTCAACATTAAAAGAAATGTATAAAAATATAGATGCTGCTAGAACTTTAGGTGTTTCAAATGCAATATTAAATAGAAAAGTTAAAAGAAAAGGTGTTAAAAAGAAGTCTTTGATCAATTAATGAGAGGTAAGTTTACACCAACTAGACCAAGTGATTTCTTTATTAAAAGACTTGGTGAAATTACTAGAGATCTAAATAAACTAGAAGGTGTTCAAGTTCGTAATCCATACTTTGAAGCTATAAAAGATATAAATAAAATTGTAGCTGAAAATAGAAACACAAGTTTATCTGACGGTGAAGTTAAGTTTTTTGAAGATGCTGAACCACCAGTCATTGAACAAGAACCACGGATCACTACACCTAATTTAACATCACCAGCATCGATTAATCCAGCTGTAGTACAGAGCCAAAATGTTAGCTCGACATTACCTGCTAATTTTGCTAGTTTACCTACTGCTCAAAGAGCAAAAATAATAGAGGATTTTTTAAGATCATGATAAACAAAATTAAAAGTTTGGGCGGTGTGATAGGTCTATCCTATCGGGTTTCTATTGTAGCGGGGGTTACAATATAATGGCTAAAAAATCTGCATTACAAAAATAGAAGACCATGAAAAGCTTTGTAGAATTATGCAGAAACAAACTTTTGATCAAATCAAAGAAATTAAACAAAGACTTGAGCGTATGGAAAAGATGATAATAGGAGGAGCATTTGGTATAATAGTTGCTCTACTATTAAACATGCTTAAATAAAAATGCAACTTTCAAAACACTTTACTCTTAAAGAGATGACCAAGTCGATGACAGCGACACGGAAAGGTATTGATAACACTCCTGGACCTGGAGAAATAAAAAATTTAGGTGACTTATGTTATGCAGTTCTTGAACCGCTACGTGCACACTTCGACAAACCTGTTACGATTACCAGCGGATACCGTAGTGAAGCGTTATGTGAAGCGATCGGCAGCAAAAAGACATCGCAGCATGCGAAGGGCCAGGCGGTCGACCTAGAAATATTTGGCGTGCCCAACATTAAGACAGCTTACTGGCTACAAAATAACGTCGATTTTGATCAGCTGATTATGGAGTACTATGATCCTGAAGATCCTGCAGGCGGCTGGGTCCACATAAGTTATCACGAATCTGGATCAAACAGAAAACAAGTTCTTACTTTCGATGGGAAAAAATACACTGAAGGTCTTCCAGATATGGAATGGAAAGACGGTAAAGTAGTTGGTTAAGTGGCAGTTGTTGGTTTAACGGTAATGAAAACCAGGGATCGTATGGACCGAACCAACTGCGTTTGTTAAAACGAGACGCTACCACTCGCCTCAAGGGTACTCATAGATCCCATTCTTAAAACCTATATCCAGTCTCTTAATTCTTCACCTAAAACTTCTGATGCAATGTTAATCTTTTTACGTAAAGCTTTAACTATCTTTTCATCTACGGTGTCATCTGCCATTAAATCAACATAGGTCACAGATTTTTTTTGACCTATTCTGTGTGCTCTATCTTCTGACTGTAATCTTTTCTCAAGATCATAACCATTAGAATAATATACAACAGTGTTTGCTTGAGTTAATGTAATACCATAACCACCTGTTTGAGGTGTACCAATAAAAACCTACACTCAGGATCTTCTTGAAAACCTTTGATGTTAGGTTGTCTATCTTCTTGTGGAGTGAGTCCATAATAATCGACCACGGATCCTTCACCATATTCTTTTTCAATAGCTTTTTAATTTCAGACATATCTTTTTGATAGTTAGCCCATATAATAGCTTTACCTTCTACTTCTTCTAAGACATTCATTAGTTCATTTATTCTATTACTTTTAATTTTGAGTGCTACCATCATCAGCAGTAAAATGACCACAAGTAATTTGATGTAGTCTCATTAACTGAGTTAAGACTGTAACTGTAGTTGTTTGCTTACCATTTAATATAGCAAGAGCCATTGTCTTCATTTGTTTATAAAGTTTAGATTGTTCTTCAGTAAGTGCAACATTTCTTTTAACATAAATTTTATCAGGTAAATCTAGGCAATCTTCTTTTAATACACGATAAGAAAAACCTTTTAGTTTATCTGATAACTCACCAATATTTTTAAAAAAGTTTACAACTTGTATTGATCTACCCTGTGCATGAATAGTTTTCATTTCTGCATATCTATTTCTAAATGCATAATAAGATGCAAAGTCCAATAACCACGGACTAAAAACTCACATTGACTATATAAATCTAATGGATTTTTGTAATAGGAGAACCTGTCATAATTCTTCTATACTTAGCTTAAAGCAAGCTTAAAATATTTTTAGTTCTTTTAGCTGAAGAAGTTTTTATAGTTGTAGATTCATCTATTGCCATAATAGTATTATGAGTTCTAAAAAATTAAGCTGCAAAGTCTGTACCTTTAGATGTACTTAAAGCTTCAACATTCATAATTAAAATATGTAGTTTATCTATTTTAAATAATTCATCTAATTTTTCTTGTTGTTTTTGTAATATTTGCTTGCCACAATACTGACACATTTTCTATATGATCAGGTAAGTGTGTTGGAATTTCTTGATTATACCAAGTACCAATAACACCTTTAGGTGCAATAATTAAAGCACCATCTATTTGCCTTTGTCATAAAGCATAGCAATATTATCTATTAATACTTTTGTTTTACCTGTACCCATTTCCATAAAATAAGCATAGGTTTCTTTGTTCCAAGATTTTTCTAATGCAGTTAATTGATGTGCATACGGTTTAGTTTTAAATTTATAATTCATAATTTTTCTTCTTTCTATTGACTTCTATATAAAGCATGTTATATGATTTGTCAATGTCAGAAAGTACGAAATATGAAAATATAATAAAAGACATACACCAGTCGTATATGTTATTCAAGAAATTCCTGGTACACAGCAGGCAATCCTAAAATAAATATTATGGGTGCGTCTAACTATGGACAATTTAAATTTTTATTACCAGAATTTTCTCAAATGATTTTTCTCCTGGTCCATTAATTTTTAAATTAAGAAAAGGTTTAAAAATTATAAGATAGAAGATTATTTATTACTTACAGGTGATCCTGCAATCATTGGTGTTGCATGTTCTATTGTATCTGATATTACAAACGGTAAATACAATGTATTGAAATGGGATAAACAAGAAAGAAAATATTATCCTATTGAAATTAATCTATACGAGAAAGGAGAAATAGATGATAATATAAACTTTGAACAAGACAAACAGATATATTAGATAAAAGTGAAAATATAAAATCACTATCTGATGAAGTTCAAAAGATGGAATCTTTAGCAAAAGAAATAGAGGACATTGAAGAGAACTTAAAAGAAAAGAAAAAAGATTTAGACGTTATATCAGCAGAGGTAATTCCTACTATGATGTCTGAGATGGGTTTATCCCAACTCAAACTAATGGATGGTTCTATGCTTGACGTTAAGCCGTTCTACAGTGCTACCATTACAGTAGCTAATAGAGAATCGGCTTTTAACTGGCTTCGACAAAATGGTCTAGGAGACATTATCAAAAACGAAATGGTAGTATCTTTTGGCCGTGGAGAAGACAACAAGGCAGCAGAATATGCTGAACTTGCAAAGAGTCAGGGCCTTCAACCTGCGCAGAAATTAAAGGTTGAACCCATGACTCTAAAAGCGTTGGTCCGTCAACGTATTGAGGCAGGCCAAGAAATGCCTACGGAAATTTTCAGCATCTTTGTTGGAAATAAAACAACAATAAAAAGGAAAAAATAATCATGTCAAAAGAAACAAACCTTACGAAAAAAACAGAAGGTGCATTAGCTACAAATATGTTTGAAGCTGATGCTAACGCAGGAGCACAAAATATTGGTCAGGACGATGTTGCCTTACCCTTTCTTAAAGTCTTAGGACAGTTATCTCCAGAGATAAATAAGAGAGATGGTAAATACGTTGAAGGCGCAGAACCTGGGATGATATTGAACTCTGTCACTAAAGAATTATTCAATGGTGAAAAAGGCGTTAATGTAATCCCTGCTTTCTATAATAGAAAATTTCTAGAATGGAAAGATAGAGGAGAAGGCGGAGGTCTTGTAAAGATGTATTCAATAGAAGATCCTATTGTTAAAACGTCTACAAGAGACCAGATGAATAGAGACAGGCTACCTAATGGTAACTATCTTGAGAACACAGCAAATCATTTTGTTGTTACTTTAGGGTCAGTACCATCTACTGCATTATTGTCTATGACCAAGAACACAGTTGAAAGTAAGTAGAACTTGGAACTCTATGATGATGTCTATAAAGATGCAGGGTAAAAACGGTTTATTTACTCCACCAACATTTAGCCACGTTTATAATCTAAAGTCAGTTCAAATGACTAATGATAAAGGAACATGGTTTGGTTGGGATGTAACTAAAGTTGGACCTGTATCAGACGCTAGTGTTTATGATATCGCCAAAGACTTTGCTGAAAAAGTTGGCAAAGGTGAGGTTGAAATTAAACACGACTCTGAAACTGAGACAACAGAAAATCACCATACTAAACAGTATCCTAGGTAGTGGGCGTTGAAGCGAGAGTGGAAACGCCCGCTTAAATATTATGGAAAAGTTTAAAGAGATATTCTCAGGATTAGAACGTGCGTATGGTATGACATACGTCGACAAGAAAGGTGCCGACGGTCAAAAGATCAAAGGTAAATCTTTCGTTCAAAGAGGTATGGTCACAGATAATATGTGGCAAGACCATTTAAACGGTGCAGAACCTAGTTTAGGTATCATACCGATTAATGAAGATAATACTTGTAAATGGGGTTGTGTTGATATTGATTCTTATGCAGGTTTTGATCATAAAAAATTAATAGATAAAATAAAAAGTTTAGACTTACCTCTCTTAGTATTTAGATCTAAGAGTGGAGGTGCACACGTATTTTGTTTCACAACAGTTCCTGTTGAAGCGAAACTAATGAGAGACAAGTTAGTATCGGTTAGTGCAGTGTTAGGTTATGGTGGATCAGAAGTATTTCCAAAACAAATAGAATTAAAATCCAAAGATGATACAGGAAACTTTCTAAATTTACCATACTTTAATGGTGATAAAACAACAAGATATTGCTTTAATGATCAAGGTGAAGCTGTTAATCTGGAACGTTTTTATTTACTACATGATTTATATAAACTTACTCCAGAACAGTTAGAAACATTAACAATCAAGAGACCTGACTCAGAGTTTAGTGATGGTCCACCTTGTTTGGAAAGTATTACTCAGACTGAAATTAAAGATGGTAGAGATAGGATTATTTATCAATACATACAATATGCAAAAAGAAAATGGCCAGATAGTTGGCAAGCAAAGATTAATGCATTTAATTATAAATACTTTGAGAAACATCCTTCAGGACCTTTAGAAGATAAAATCGTTCAAGGTAAAATAAAATTTAATGACGGTAAAGATTTAGGTTTTAAATGTAATGAAGATCCAATGTGTAGTCATTGTGATAAAAATTTATGTAGAACTAGAAAGTATGGTATCGGTGGAGACTCAGTATTTCCAATACTTTCTGATCTTCAAAAAGTTGAACTAGATGAACCATATTACTGGGTTAATGTAGATGGGGATAGAGTGAAGTTAGATAACATTGATTGTCTAATGGAACAAAGATTATTTAGAAGAACTGTTGTGAAACAAATCAATAAGAAACCAAAAAGAGTGACCGTGAAAGAATTTGAAACATATGTTGATCAGTTATTACAGGGTGTAGAAATAATCAAAGCACCAAAAGGTTCTTCAATGATAGATCAATTAAAAGAACATTTGGAAGAGTTCTGTACTAACAGAACTGCAGCAGAAACTACTAAGAAAGATATTCTAAATGGAAATGTCTTTACAGAAGAAGGTAAACATAAATTTATATTTCATAAATTTTATCATGGACATTTATTAAGAAAGAAATGGCCAGAGAAACCACAAGTTACACAACAAATGCTAAAAGAATATTGTGATTGTAGTGATGATCGAATTGTAATTGGTAAGAAGAGACCAACAATTATGGTAGTGGATGCATTTGAGAAACCAGATAAAACTCATACACCTAAGACCTTAAAAGAAAAGGACCCTTATTAATGAAGACAATTGTATTCGGCCCACCAGGTACAGGAAAGACACATACATTATTAGAGAAGGTAGATGAATATCTAAAGACAACTAACCCAGATAGAATTGGTTACTTTGCTTTTACAAAGAAAGCAGCAAATGAGGCTAAAGAAAGAGCAATGAAAAAATTTAATTTAGAAGAAGATGATCTTCCCTATTTTAGAACACTACATTCTCTTGCTTTTAAATCACTAGGGTTGAAAAAAAATCAAGTAATGCAGAAGAGACACTACGAAGATCTGGGTAGGAAAGAACATTTGTTTTTAGATTACAATGATTACGATGAAGAAGAGACGGGATTATTTTCTACTAAAAGTGATTACCTTAGAATAATTAATCTAGCTAAACTTAGAAACATTACAATAGATGAGCAGTATAATTTGAAAGAACATAATCAAGATGTTGAATACTCAACTCTAGTTCATTTAAATGAAAGACTATTAGAATATAAGAAAGAATATAATCTTATTGACTACAACGATATGATTTTAAATTTTATCAAAGAAGAAAAATCACCAAACTTCGATGTGGTATTTATTGATGAAGCTCAGGATCTATCTTTAATGCAATGGGATATGGTTAAACATATTACTGATAAAACAGTTGATTCTTTTATTGCAGGAGATGATGATCAAGCTGTATTTAGATGGGCTGGTGCAGATGTAGATTCATTCATTGCACAAAAAGGAAAGATTATTGAACTGAAAGAATCTAGAAGAGTTCCAAAAAAGATACACCAATTAGCAAACTCAATTATTGGTAGGGTTAATAACAGAATAGAAAAAAGTTGGAACCCTAAACAACATGAAGGAAAACTAAGTTCTTATGATCACTTTGAAGATGTGGATATGACAACAGGTAAATGGTTGGTGTTAACTAGAACAAGATCAATGTTAGATCCACTAGAGGAAACATTAAGGAAAAAGGTTTTTATTATGAGAATAGATTTAAAAACTTTATGAAAAAGATATTCAAATCGCTGCAACTAACTGGGAATATTTAATCAAAGGACAGATGTTAGATTCAAAACAAATAGAAAATATTTCAAAGTACATCAGCACTGAAAAATGGAACAAGGATAAATTAAAGTCAATGGTTAAGAATGGACTGTATAGCTTAGATCAATTACAGAATGATTATGGACTTGGAACTAATGAGATTTGGTATGAAGCTTTTGATCAAGCTGGAGAGAAAAGAATTACTTATATACGACGTATGAAACGTAATGGAGAGATGTTGAATCAAGAACCACGGATAAAACTATCAACCATTCATAGTGCTAAAGGAGGTGAAGAAGACAATGTAGTCTTACTCACTGATCTTACCTTTAATACTAAGAAATCATATGACAAGAACCAAGATGATGAAACAAGATTATTTTACGTAGGTGCAACAAGAACAAAGGAACACTTACATATTATAAGACCAAAAGATGATAGCAAATGTTACCCAATGGAGGAGGTATTATGACCAATAAAGATATATTTGAAGATTCATTTCCACAAGATAAGCAGATAGGCGGGAGTCACTACAAAGACTTTCATATTCAACCCTATGAATTTATTTCAAAGAATGATCTCTCATTTTTTCAGGGCAACGTAATTAAATACGTTTGCAGATACAAAAACAAAGCAGGCATACAAGATCTTGAAAAAATAAAACATTATTGTGATTTAGAAATATTGAAATTAAAAGATGACAAATGATTATAGCAAAGAATTGGAGCCTACATTACAGAGAACTGTATGCATCAAAAATTAAAAAACTTAAAGAAGACTGTGAAAGACTTTATAACGAGAATCAAAAAATGAAGAAACGTCTAAAAAAATATGAGGGCAGTATGAGAATGGTTTATTATAATAACGAAAAGGATAAATAATGAGTTGGCAAGAATACAGAGCAAGAGCAAAAATAATAGAACAAAACTTTGCAAAGAATTTAAAAGACCCAGTATGGGCAAATGACTATCAAGATATGCAAGAGCATTGGGATGTGCAAGGAACTTTAGATGGTCAGCTTTTAAAATTTGATGTAAAGGGTATGAAGAAAGTAAATCGTTGGGATAACAAATCACAGGATGATATTGCTTGGGTTGAAGGAACGAATGTTAGAGGTAAACCTGGATGGGTAAAAGGCAAAGCAGATTATATAGTATTTGAAAGAACTGATCATTGGCTACTGATTGATAGACAAGAACTATTAGAACATGTTGAATCTAAATTAAAGAAAAGAATTTTGAAAAAGGCAAAGGAATTTATCAAATCTATCAACGCGAAGGTAGACTTGATAAAATCACTATGGTTCCCTTTCAGGATATGGAACAATTAACTAATGTAAAAAGGATAAATAAAAATGCAGAAGATAATATTTAAACCACAAACCGAATGGCTACCACCAGAAAATTTTCCAGACTTATCTAGTCATGATGAGATTGCAATTGACTTAGAAACTAAAGATCCTGAACTAACGAAGATGGGGTCAGGAGCAATCATTGGTAAAGGAGAAGTTGTTGGTATAGCAGTCGCTGTTGAAGGTTGGTGTGGATATTATCCTATCGCTCATGGCGGTGGTGGAAACATGGATAAAACTATGGTCCTTAAATGGTTTCAAGATGTTTTAAATACTAAGGCTAGTAAAATATTTCACAATGCAATGTATGATGTATGTTGGATTAGAGCTATGGGTCTAAAGATTAATGGCACTATTATAGATACCATGATTGCATCTGCTTTATGTGATGAAAATCAATTTCGTTTTGATCTTAATACTTGTGCTAAAAGATATGTAGGTACAGGAAAAGATGAAGCAGCATTGTATGCAGCAGCAAAAGAATGGGGTATCGATCCTAAGGAGAAATGTATAAATTACCTGCAATGTATGTAGGTCATACGCAGAAAAAGATGCAGCGATTACATTACAACTATGGCAGTAGATCTAAAAACAGAAATTATTAATCAAGACATACAATCTATTTTTGATATGGAGACAGAATTATTTCCTTGCCTCGTTGATATGCGTTTTTTAGGAGTTCGTGTAGACGTTCAAGCAGCAGATAAATTAAAGAAACAATTAGTTGAAAGAGAAGAATTAGCATTACTAGCAGTGAAAAAAGAAACAGGAATAGAACCTCAGATATGGGCAGCAAGATCGATTGCCAAAGTTTTTGAGAAATTAAAATTACCTTATGACGTAACTGAGAAAACATCTGCTCCTTCTTTTACTAAAAATTTTTACAAAATCATCCGCATCCAGTGGTTCAAAAGATTGCACAGGCTAGAGAAATAAATAAAGCTCATACAACATTTATTGATACCATATTAAAACATTCACATAAAGGTAGAATCCATGCTGAAATTAATCAATTAGTTCAGATAATGGCGGAACTGTGACAGGTAGATTTAGTTATTCAAACCCTAATTTACAGCAAATTCCTGCTAGAAACAAGGACCTTGGACCACTGATTAGGGCCTTATTTATACCCGAGGAGGGCCATACATGGGGTGTATTTGACTATTCAGCAAGAGCCTAGGTTGGTAGTGCATTATGCAGCTTTACAGAATCTCTATGGAGTGGACGATGTATTGGATGCGTATAATAATGAGCGATGCAGACTTTCACACTATCGTTGCAGATATGGCTAACATACCAAGATCTCAAGCTAAGACAATTAACCTTGGATTGTTCTATGGTATGGGTAAAAATAAATTACAGGCTGAACTAGGGGTAGATAAAGAAACTTCTGATGGTTTGTTTAAACAATACCATGATCGAGTTCCATTTGTTAAACAACTGATGGATAATGTAATGCAAGAGCACAAGACTCGGGTAAAATTAGAACTTTACTAGGTAGACTATGTAGGTTTCATTTATGGGAACCAAATCAATTTGGTATACATAAAGCAACACACGAAGCGCGCTTGGAACACGGACCAGGGATTAAAGTGCTTTACATACAAAGCATTAAATAAATTAATACAAGGATCAGCAGCTGACATGACAAAAAAGCAATGATAGAATTATATAAAGAAGGTATCATACCGCATATACAAGTGCATGATGAACTTGATATATCTATTGAGTCTCCAGAACACGCGAGTAAAATAAAAGAAATTATGGAAAATGCTGTTGAATTAGAAGTACCTAACAAAGTAGACTATGAATCTGGTCCTAATTGGGGTAAATAAAATGATAAATTATGGCTTACTTAAATGCAAACATTCCTGTACAATATGCACAAATAAAAAGGGAGTATTTATATGATCTTAAAAAACATCATGGAGAAGTTGAAGACTGTATTATCTTTGGTATTAGCTGTATTACAGGTCGGGCTATCTTATGGCATGCACTTATGGAAAATGGTGCAATCTTTATCGTCTCCCAATACGGCTTTATTCAACGTGGTTATGAACCCAAGTTCCCCCAAAAAGACTTGATGAATTGGAGCTTTGGAATTCTTTTAGTTATTATCCTGCTGTTACTACTTATGATATTTTAGGTGGACAACACGGAAAATATATAGGTAAAGATAAAAATGGCATCACGGTAGTTACTTATTTACCGTTGACTTTGCACATCCAGAGAGTAATATAGTAGACACCGATCATTCGGAAATTCCGCACGAACATAAGTGCGCTCACATATTGGCGTTAGATGACGGCAATTATGCGGCTCAGCCAAACAATAGATTAATCTGGGACATACCTTCATTTACAGTTAAGGATAATATTCCTGACTGGAAAGTACAAACTAACGAATGGAATGTAGAATACCATGCATGGAAGAACAGAAGATACAGATAATTTCTTCTATGAAATTGAA
>UEXL01000513.1_pt1 | contig 15666 bp, 29 predicted proteins | sample 1796671 | NCBI WGS metagenome assembly UEXL01 (sample SAMEA4772471, study PRJEB27181) | metagenome
ATAAATACTTTTCTTCTGACATATTTCCTCTTTACTTTTTTGTATGGAAAATGTATTAGATCAGGGTGCATGTCCTTACCTTTTCATTTAACCAATCTTCAGGAATGATCCTGTCGTAAAACAAGATCTTATTTTTCACACCACTGACCGTAGGTTGTCTTAGCACCTTTACTCAGCTTACGTCTACTACTTTCAAACACAAACCTAATGTCTAGCTTTGGATGCTGTTTCTTAATAGCGGCATGTTTACGTCTATCATCTGATGTAAACCTACCTTTAGTTTCTATTATGATCCCATTAGGTAACACAAAGTCTGGGGTATAGGTGCGGTACATAAGATCTTCCCATTCAATCTTTATGGCTTCATACTTGACACGAACATTACGCTCCACCAAGTAGTCTTTACTTTGATCTCTAGCCCACTCCTATACCCATGCTTTAGAGCAGCGGCAAACTGCTTGCCATACATTAGATGCGCCACAACCCATTCCAAGGACTAGGCAAACTACTTACAGTAGACACACCTAGTGAGCGTAGCTCTTGTCACCGCATCTTCCGCAGCCTTACGTGCTTCCATAGCTGAACGTAGTCCTGCATATCTAGCTTCGTGTAGCTGTTTCTTACGCTCTGCAATGTCCTTTTCCATAGCAGCAATCTGTTCCTGCATTTCTTTTATTTCTTCATCACCTAACATTTAATACTCCTTTATTTATGTATGGTACAATGGGTTTTACCTTAGCCTGAGACACCTTAGATGGTAGCTCTTGTAGGGTAGGATAACACTCAAACCTGTAATCACAGAACTTACAATTGCTATTCAATACTTTGTTGCCTGATGCCTTACCTCTGAATGTCTCAGGTATAGGATCAAAACAACGCTTGAACTCGTTAGTATTTACTGTGTCAACAGTATCTTCTAATGTAGTAATCTCTTTGTCTATGTCAAGACCTTCTGCTGGAACATATTTAATTCCACCATTAGCTTTGTTGACTACCCACCAGCCACCTGCTTTTTACCTGCAGCCTTAGCGTAACCTGCTAGTTGACCTACATAACCAAACGGATCACTGTCTTTAAGTGTTTGAAAAGATTCAAACTTGTTTCTGTATGACCAGTCCGATGCAGACTTTACGTCATCGACTGCTCCATCCATCACAAGATCATACGATCCTTTTACTGTTGTGTCTCCCAACTGCAGCTCGACAAAGTTATCATCATCTTCATACTTAACTCCTGCTTCTGTTATAATACCCTTGAATGCTGCTTCTACTATGTCACCTAGAAGCATGTTCATTACGAATGTTGTCGGCTTGGGCAATGCCTTCTCTGGTTTATTCTTTTCAAACCAAAGCTGACAAGTTGGCTTACCTATATTAGACATACGTAGCTAAACTTGTCACGCTTATTGCCCCCGCCGAACTGACGTGTTACAGCATCCATTACATCTGAACCAATCTGTTTAATTGTTTCTTCCGACATTGTTGATTTACCAGATGTAGCATCTTCAAGATACTGATTAATTGCCAGTTCAGCAGGATGGTTCATTAGACAAAATCCTCTGCGTCAATGTCTACGAACTCTTCCACAGTATCTGTGTCAACCTCTTCATTCTTGTGCATGTTCTCATCCCACGAACTGAGAATGTACGTATTGTAATTCTGAATCCATGCCATGAAATTAGCAAAGTTCTCCTGTGCTTCATTGTCCATGTCCAAAGTGTTGTTCAAGTCCAGTGAAGTGTTAGGCACATAGAAGCTGCTACCATTAGGTAACGGCACTTCTGTTGTGGTGAGTGACACGTAGTGCTGTGGTGGCAAGCGCCGCATCTTTGACAGTTTGTTGAATACTTCACCCACTGTTTTAAATGCGTCACGGTTGTCAATCTCCCAGATGAATGGTGTAGACTCCACATCTACAGAATTACCTTGATCATCTGTAGGATTGACTAGCTCAACGACACCAAACAATGCACGAACACGCTTGATTGATTTGATCAAGTCCTTCATGCTGTCTGGTAGTGCAGCCCAATCTTTGATAAACCCAGCAGGTTTACCGCAGTTGAAGCCACCTTCGTTGTCTTTCATGTCATGGTTAAGGTCATTAGCCATAACAGTTTTCACATAACGATTTGGTCTTGAGTCATTACCCATGACAAACTTCTTGTGCATGAAGCGTTGTAGGTAAGGACGAATAGACACACTTTCAGCATAGTACGTAGGCCCATCAGGAATCTCTAGCTTGTATGTGCCACCACTTACAACCTCTACGTTCTTCATCTTACCACCAATCTCTTGCTGACCCATAATTGGTGAGTGATGAATACGTAAACGTGCAAGTGTACTTGCTTTAGACTGCTGTGTAGTGTCTGCGTTCATGCCCATTACTTGGGCCATTGCTGAGAAATTGTTTGTGTCGATTGTTGATACTTGATTCATATTAAGTCTCCTTTCATTGTTACGAATGGTGGTTATATCATATTACATCTTTTACGTCAAGCCAATTCGGACCAATTTTGCCTCTAATAATAGGGGTACATTAAAATCTATGTTCCATTTACGGTTGACGATTGATATTAGTTTATCATTAGCTGCGCTAATAACCTTTAGTACTCTGTCCTTTTCATCTGGGTGTACATCAATCACAACTGAGTCATGTACACTGTTTACTACACAACTGTGTAGCCTGTTTGCTGTTAGTAACCTATCAATGTATATCAAAGATATGGGTACAATGTCAGCGGTTGCAAACGATTGTACTGGATAATTTTTTATCTGTGTGAAAAATGTCACACCGCCAAAGCGTCTACGTACAACGTCAGGGAAAGCAAACTCACGTCCAGAAGGTGTAGTGATCTTGCCTGTGTTTAATGCTTCTTTGGCTAGTGCCTCATGCCACTTGGCAATACCAGAATACTTTGTCGTAAACTGCTGATAGTATGTCGCTTCTGCCTGTGACCTACCGAAACCACTGGCACCATACAAAGGTGCAAACGTATGTGCCTTAGCCTCTTGCCGTGACATAGGCTGACCTGCATCACTGATAACTTGTGCAGTGTAAGCATGTACGTCAAAGCCTGTGGACACTTCCTCAATGGCAGTCTTATCTTGTGCAAGGAATGCAGCCACCCTGAACTCTAGCTGGGCCATGTCAGCTTCCATGATCTGACCGCCTTCCCACCGTGACGTAAACACACGTTTAACAGGGAATGTACCACCGCGTGGCATGTTCTGCATGTTGGGATCTGCCCCTGATAAACGGCCTGTGCCAGTGCGGTGCTGCAGTAAGCGTACATGCAACCTACCGTCATTCTTTACATGCGTTGCTATGCCCTCTACAAAGCTGCTGAGATATGTTTCTACAGCAGACAACCTACGTAGGTTCTGTAAGAATAGCTCTGCCTCTTTCATACCTTTGGAACGTGCAATGCCCTCAAGGTATAGCAAGTTACCTTTGTCTGTACCAAAGCCATTAGAGCTTACCCACTTGGCTGTAGGTGGTGAGAACTTTAGTCCTGCCAGAGTAGTGGTATCAGTATATACAAAGCCAGCAGCATTACAAGCAGCGCATCTATTAGTCCTAGCGAATGGAGTTCCATCTTTCTTTACCTTTCTTACCTGACCTGTGCCATAACATTCTCTACATTGATGTGCTTTCTGTTTATATAAACGCTCACTGTGTAAGCGTACTGTGCTACGATACTCTGTGTCAGGCATACGTTCATCAAACAAGTCTGCCCATACTTTTTATCGTGTGGTCTACGGCTGTAGATTACCCATGACTTTGTTCTGGGCTGTTAAGATTGATGGGTCTGTCACCCATAAGATCTGCAACCTGTTCTTCTAATGCAATCGTAAGAACATTACGCTCATGCTCAAACTCATCACGCACCTTCATCAATGCATCCATGTCAACCTGAAAGCCACGCTGGTATATACGTGCAAGGTGTATTGCAAGCTGATTAGTCAGAGTGATGGTTGGTTCCAGTGAACTGCATTCCTCGTACTTCGTCTGCAAACGATTGAACAATTGTTGGGTAGCATGTAAGTCATGTGACAAGTACTCTGACAACTCAGCATGTGGTATGTCACGAGTAGACAAGCCTTGCTTAAAGTATTCTTTGAGTGTGTCTTGCTTTTTAGTGTCAAGCTCGTAGCGTTCTGCACATGCCTCAAGTGACAGTGCTTCTTTCTGCCCACGCTGCAGTACATACTCGCCTAGCATGGTATCAAAGATATCACCGTCATAAGTAAAGCCTGACTCCCACAACCATACAAGATCATGGGTGCATTATGTGCAATCAACAGGCGGGTAGAGTCCAGTGCATCCTGAACAATACGCCGCCCATCTGTGGTGGGTTGTTGCTCTGCGTGATCAAACGTTACAATCGTTTCATTCATGTGATCATCTAGCATACCCACCATAACAAGTGTGTTGTCTGGTTCAAACGGATCAAGGTGCATCTTGCCGTTGCGTTTAGTTACTGTGTTTTCTACGTCTAGGGTCAGTATCATATTGTCTCCTACTTTATATCTCCATCGTGCCAATCATCCCATGTATCTTGTTCGACATTGTATACCTTGTCAAGATCGTCGTGAAACTTTTTATCTATAGCATATGTATCTATGGCATTTATGCACTCTTCTAGTAAGATTATTACGTACCATAGCATTATGTAAACGTATCTCGCATATTGATTTTGCTGTAGTCATATTAGTAAGTCTCCTTTCAGTAGCACGTTCTTTTTCTTCTTGTGTCATTGGTCTAATCACTTATGGCTCCTATACATGGAAGCAAGATAGTTTGCTTACAGTAACGTGGGAACTCGTCATACGTCATAGCAATTAATATAGGTAGACCCGCTATTATAAATGCGACTATAGCAGACGCCTTGATTGCACCATTGATATTACCTCTCATTATCTTTGACCCTTTCCATTGCTTGCTCATACTTAAAGAATAACTGCTCAAACTTCCACTGGTACCTGCATACCCATCAGTGCGTTCATCATCTCGTCATGCGTAGGCTCACGTTCACCATCACCTATCTGTTTAAATACTGTCTCAAGATCATTACAGACCTGCCAACAGTCCATTATCATTGGTTTTAAGTTATATTTTATCCATCAATTCTCCCTCAATGCCTTCCACGATACAGGGAACAGCTTAGCCATCTCTGTGTCAATGTGTCCAGCTACAACCTGTGTCTCGTACTGTGTGTCAGGCTTACAGCGTAGGTTACACATGTCTGCAAATGCATCTAAGCTACCTGACCAGTACCACTCAGTGATCATGCTCTGTGGCAGTACCATACGTGCTTGCTCTGGGCATACACCCCTGTCAATCAGGCTGTTGTATAGGGTTTTACTGGTTAAACTGATGTTACCTATCTTACCGACATCTACCACGCCTTTACTACCCTGCTTCTTATCACACTACGTCCACGCCATTCTGTTGGCTGATAGAACTCAGGCTCATGTCCACATACCTACGACTGATCTCATTCCAACGCAGAAACTTATGCTTGACTAGCTGACGTGCTACAAACACTGGTGCCTTGACATGGAAGCTGGCAAAGCAATGCCCAAATGGGCTGATGTGTTTGTGCTTTGCTAAGTAACGTATGAGCTTGGCGTCCTTGTCTTTCAACTTAGGTGGACCCCACATCACTCGTATCCATCTCACTACGCTTACCAAAACTTACTCGTGCTGCATTAGCTACAGACAAGTCAGTACCCATGTGATCTACGTAAAATGTTTGTATCATTTATTTACCTCACTTAATATTATAAATACAATACCACAGATTAGAAATAGTAGTATCATTAATGCTGTTAATGCCTCGCTCACGCTATCTCCTTTAATATATCTATTGCTTGCTGATGTGTTAGCTTAAACCATTCACCGTTGTCATGTTTGTTCCACGGATGTGTCGTTTGTTTCGCAGCTAAAATGTGCGCTTTTTTTTCTGCTGTGTTACGATCATCAAAGTATCTGTAGTACAACATAGTGTAATCCCGCATAGGTGAGCTTGTCTGGTATCCATTGAGCCTATCTTCTGCATCAATAGCTTTACCTATTTTAATCCACTCAGGCCATGCTGCATTTTGTATTGCATATACATAGCCCTCGCTAATCTGTTGATCTTTTTGTAGTGAAGCAAAGGCAGCATCACCAAAAGATTTATAGCGACCCGCTTTATACAGTGCATGTTTTTTGCTCACCTCTTTACCATTGACAAACATTCTCAAAGCATCACGTTTCTTAACAGCTTCAGGATTGTCTTTATAATAAGGAGTTTTTCCTGTCTTTGGATTAATATTATTATCTATCATGATACATACCTCGCTATCTTGTACTCAAGATCAGTGTGAACAATACCATGCCACCCTGACAACTTATTCTTAACGACATTGATGTGCCGTTGGTTGTCTTCTTCCTCTTGACCCTCAACTGTAGGGTTCTTGGAAATCATAATCATAAGGTCAGCTTCTGCTGCCTTACCTGTACGTGAGCCTTCCATCATGGCTTGGTTGAGTACAACCTTACCTTCTGCATCAGCAGACAGTTGAGACATGTAAAATACTGCACACTCTTGTTGCTTTGCAATCTGACGTGCGTGTATGGCGTTAGCTTTCAATGCTTCATCAGGACGTGAGAACCCAGCAGTACGGGCAAACTTATCGCCCATGTCTAGTATGATAATATCTGGCTTGTAAGACTTGCATACAGACTCAACCCAATTCATGTCACGACCTGTCGCATCTTTAAACATTAGATTAGGTTTAATCTTTAAAAAAGATTGTAGTGCTTTCTTTCTAATCTGTGGATCTTTTAACTGGTGTTTGTCATAGCCGCTTACAGCATTGATGTAACGCATTACTACACGTCCATAACCTTCCTCATTACACAGTACAATTACTCGTGCACCTTGATCACAAAACCCATTAGGTCCAGCAACAAGTGATGCATGAAAGGATGTCTTACCTGTGTTAGGACGTGCACCTATCTCAATCAAGTGACCAGCATTGATACCCTCAACTTTACGTGTCAATGTAGGGATGTTAAATATCCAACGTGCCTCAAGGTCATTGAGTTCCATAATAGTATCAAAGTCAATGTCTTCCCACTCAACATTTAGATTAGGTGTGAAGTCATCACCATACTGCTCAAGCATCATACGTAGTGGCTCAAGGCTAGTCTTGTCACCGTTTACGTAGTCAAAGCCAAGGTTGGCAATGTCTTCACCTACTACCTGTTGGAACAGCTTAGACAGCACCTCTTGTGCTACGTCACTGCCCATTGGCTGTTCCTTGTTTACCTGCCCAAACAGGTGGCTGTAAGCTTGCTTCTGTGCAGTAGTGAGGGTAGGGTTGTTCGCCATGAACAACGCCTCAATCTCTGCTGGTGTAACTGTACGTTCATAACGATCCATAGCAGTGTCGATAGACTGCTTGATCTTACGTACATCTTTACTGAATAGTCTGTCAGGACAACGTGCACCACGATGCTCGTCATAGAAGTCTTTGTCCATCAGACTACGTATCAATGATAATTCCATGTGTTAGTCTCCTAGTGTTGTAAGGTTTTCAAAGTCGGTAGGGTTACGGTATTTCAAATCGTCACGCAAGTACAGGATCTTGATAGTGTCTACGTACTGTCGTAACTCTCGTGCAAACTGCAGTGTCTTAGGTAAAGCATCAGGGTCTAATGCAATTATTGCTGTTGAGAACTGCGACAAGTACCTCTTGTGTCCATTGGACAATGATGTACCCAACACTGCGACCCCGACATATACACCACCATCACCTACAATAGCAGCACTCACGCAGTCCTCAACAACTACAGCCGTTTTACCACGTCCAGAAGCGTATGGCAAGTCACTTTTACCATATCTTTTCCACTTAGGTATACGTTTACCTAGTGATCTGCCTGTGGCATCGACTGTAATTCCATTGTGTATAACAGGGAACACCACACGATGTTCCTTTACGTCATACAACAAGCCTAAATCTTGTGGGTTTAGTACCCACTGGTTACAGAAGTCTCTAATCTTTGCATCATCACGCACAAACCAATCAGGCTTTGAAAAAGTTGATACGTGTGTCTCTTCTGCAACACTGCCTAATGATTTACGTATATCATCAGCAGTCAATTGGGTACGTGTGCCACCTGACACACTGCACCCAGCTTTGTAACAGTTCCATATGATCTTACCCATATTATTAGTAATAGTAAATGTATTCTTAGTATTACATGATGGACATGTCATACGTTTAGTCTGACCATTAGCTAATCCTAAATCATGTATAAGATCATTCATATTCATGCTGTATCACTTTCTATGTTGTTCGCTCCACTCAAGGATACACTTACATTTCTCTGTGTCAAGGCACTATTTGCACTTATGTAAGTATGTTTCATGTATGGTTTCACAGAAGACACATGATTGTGTCCTGTCACTGCCATAACTTGGGGCAAGGGTACACCTGCATCTACCATCTGTGTTACTCCTGTCCTACGTAAGTCCATAAGACGTAACTCTTCAGGTAGTTTAGCTAAACGCATTACCCTTCTACCCACTTTGGATAGTCTCTCCATAGCATAAGGGTTATACATACCATCCGTAGGTCTAGGGTGTGGGGCAACGTAGTTTTGAAAACCAAAGTCGTTACGCTGTTCATTCAACATGTGTAACAAATCCTCTGATATTGGTAGCTCTACGTCTGCCCTACGTTTACTCTGTTCCAGAGTTAGCTTTGAGTACGGAAGTCAACGTTATCCCACGTCAACATACGCATGTCACCTAAACGTTGGCACCACTCGTATGCCATCTGTACAATCAGGCCAATGTTACGGTACTCAAAGTCACTGTATGCCACATCAAGAAACTTGATAACATCATCATGTGTCCACACCACCTTACGCTGTGCAACAGACTTACGTTTGATGTTTGCCCAAGGATTGTATGTAGTGTGCTCCATCTGTATTGCATAGTTATATACCCTACTGGCACATGTTGCCGCATGATTAGCAAAACTGATGCCACGTTTAACCCATTCTTCATATGCTTGCTTTGCAACCTTAGAGGTAACGTGCTCATACTTACGCCACCCCATAGTCTGGTGCAGCACAGTTAGAAAATACCTATAGTCAACCTTAGTTGTAGGACGTAATGCATTGAAATCATTAGACATATAGTAGTAGTTAATAAGATCAGTCACCTTGCTGCTAGACTTTATTCGTACAACCTGTGCTTGTTCTTCACGCCACGTATCAATTGCTTTATTGTGATCACGAACAGTTTTACGTACCTGTTTTAAGTCTGTACCATATTCCTCACGTTTGACCACACCTTCATCGACAAGGTTCTGTGGTGGGTTAAAGCGGTATGAGATGTCACCCGTAGGTGACACTCGTTCTTGTACATAGCGTGGTAGTTTAGGCATGTGTTATGCAGCCTCCAAAGTAATAAACTTATCATCAGATACCCACTTAGATACCTCTTGCTCTCGTGACCACATGCTTACAGCCTGTGTATCGTTGCCAGTGTTACGCAGGTTGAAACCATTACGCTCATCAGCATACGATGCATAGTTGGTGAAGGCAGAATACAATGCCCACTTATTATGCCCACGTTGTGAAGCCTCTTGCATGTACAAACTGTACATCTTTTCAGACTTACGCTTAGATGCAATCATGCTGTCAAGCAGGAGCTTACATCTACATACTTCAGGTCAGTCTGTGCCCACACTTGCATCTTGCTGGCTTCTTCATAGAAGTCCTTACGTGCTCGTGTCAGTTCATAGATAAAACTTTCCATAGTAAAGTTAGATGTATTCTTCTTACGCACCTTGTCATACTCACCACGTATCATACCATTGGTACAGAAGAAATCAATCGCACCAAAGTACACCTGATTGCTGCATGACCCATCAATACCATGTAATGATATAATACGATTGCCAATCTCAGTGCTATGTTTGTCTGTCTCAACGACAGTCTTCATGTTAGGCAGGGTAATGTCAAGCATAGCCCATGCACCATTACGTGCAGTACGCCAGTTCATCTTGGCATCTTCAACTTCATGGCCGGATAGTTCTTCTGTCACAGTGTCAAGGACACCACGATAGAAGTCACCATGTGATGCACAAGTAAACGTGCTACCTACTACACCAAGGTATTCACCTGATGTAGCATTGATGACATACTTCTTGTCCTTTACTTTGGTAGGTTCAAAGGCTACGTCAAAGTCCATGTACTCAGGTACGATGTCGTTATTATTAAAATCAAAAGCCATACTATTTTTCTCCTTATGATAAGTATGTGGCAACTGTGCCATAGTTATGTAGGGATACAATGCCCTATACTAGTAACGTAAGCTATTTGTAGAACAGGTGTGACCCATAAGTCACAGTGTACTCTAGTTTGTCAGCCCAATATGGGCGTACATAGTTTGCATGATAGTGTGTAGCGCCATCTGTTATATCAATGTACTCACCGCGCATTACATCTGCTGCCACCATCTGGGCATAGGCCCATGAATAAGGCTCTCGTGGCCTATCTGATTTGCCATCACAGTACCAGCTAAACTGGCAGGTGCCGTTGCTACGTGACTGCTTGACCACAGAACACACGTCATCAGGAAACTTGTCGTGCTGTACACGATTGATGACCGTTTGTGCTACGGCATACTGCCCTGTCATGGTATCACTACGTGCCTCAAAGTATACGTTCAGTGCAAGGCACATCAATGCTGCTTCAATCATTTATCTTTCCTCTTAGGTAAAGGTGTACCCGACCAATCATCACAAGGATCATCAGGCGGCATCGGTTTCTGATCCTGTTGTGTAGACTGATATGAATATACGTGTACCATCACCATCGCTTTCGCTGTCTGAGATGAGGCGTATTTCATTACCTGCATCGGCATATTGCTTTAGCTTTTGTATGCTAATGCGTTTGTCACCACGCTTACCACTACGATAGAACGTGATGTCAGCTTCTGTGCCATCAATGTACTCACCTGTGATAGTGAACTTGTTACGCTCAAATCTATCCTTCTCAGAGTTATAATACTGATCCGTAAAAAACTTGTCAGTGTAGTCCATGCCAAAGTCTTCATACAAAAAACTTTGTACAGTTTTGTTGGCGTCAATGATGCTCTTATCAAGCATCGTCTTAGTTAGTTTAATATTAGCTGCCATTGCTTTCTCCTATTGCAATACTACTGGTGCATCATAGACATAACCAATGTCTGCATACTCGTCTGCTTCGTATTCTGCACATGATACGAACTCTACTTCCTTGTCAGGGTGAATGTGCTTTGCCATCAGGACTGCCATACTGCAAGCACTTGCCCAGCTATCAATGGCAGGAAAGGTATCATCAAGTGTGATACAACTCTCCTGTCCATCAATTTCTAAGACAATTTCATATGCCTTAATCGTCTGCATTGTAATACCATGCACGATCATCATTAGGCAGAACACATGGCTTATAATGGCATGGTCTGTCTCTATATTCCTCGCTCTTTTGTGACTTAAAGTTAAACGTTTGCTTTAACACATACGCTTTGTGTCGCAAGTCAGCTAATGTGCTCAAGTTTACGTCAAACATTTCTGCTGCATCGTCTAGCATACTATCTAACGCATTGTACAACGCAAGTATTTCTAATGCTTTGTCCTCTTGTAGTTGGTATGTTACTGGCTCTTGTGTCTTTTTCTTAGTCATGTTGTACTCCTTTTCAGTTTTGTGATCACAAATAAGTATACGTATATCTGAATGTATATACACCAGATAGTGAATGTGTCCACACCCTTTACATCATAGCCTACAGTGTACATGATCACAACTGTGAGCAGCATAGCAAAGTAACCTACAAAGGGTGTGAACAATAAGTAGAGCATTAGCTTACCTTTGCAAGCTCTGCATCAATCTCTTTCAGCCATGTAGCTGCCTCTTTACGCTGCCGCATAAGGCTGGCACGTTCCATGTTGTACTTGTTTTTAATTACACCAAGCTCTTTAAGTATTCTCACACGATATTTGATACGGTTGGGGTACTCGTTTAACGCTTCTGCAATCTCTGCCACAGTCATTTCGCCCCAAAGTTCACGAATAACTTCGTCAATTACCACGTAGTTATACGTATAACATACGGCTTTCTTCATGTGATACGTATGCTCTGCATACAACTCAGGGTGTGAAGTTTTACTACGGGTGCATTTACGGTTGAGTTTGTCATTGTGTTAGCTCCTATGCTACTTTTTACGAAGGTTAAGTTTAGTTTGACGTGCTACTTTACGATCACGTTTCCAATCGTCGTTACGTTTAGACTGTCCAACATTGGACGGTTTTCGTTTAGTCATCTTGATAAAGTTTTGCATCTCGCATCGCATTGAGATTGTCCTTTCTTCGGTTACGTTTGGCCTTGCCACCTTTTCTTAGGCGGCACGACCTGTGGGGATTTACGCTCCTGTAACATAGCCTTTGCCACAGGGTTTCGGTATGTTACAGAAGTTTTCTTAGCCATGTTCAAATCCATATGTTACACATTCTACGTGATAACGTGATACCACATCGCCAGTATCTAAGGCACGGTTGGCACGATTACCTGCTACGTATTCGCACCATGTATTCCACCAGTATTCACTGCCCTCTACTTGAGTAAGCTCAACGTACTGCTCAACTTTCTTGCGTACTGTAGCGGGTTTCATGCCTGATGGTGGTGTCTTCACAAGGTTAGGTGATATACCCAACCGCTTGATATTGTGGCTGTCGATACATGCCACATTGAAACCAAGGCACTGAGCTAGGAAGGCAGCTTTGACCATGCCAAGGTTAGGCACAGCCATGAACAACTGTATGACATCGGCACAAGCTTCCATACTGTCATAACCTTTGGTGTCCACTATGTGATACAGCTTGCCATACAAGAACTCTTTGTTCTCGTTTAGGTACTCATAGCCATCAGCTTTCTTACCCCACAAGCAATCAGCTTGGTAGAAGTCACGTTCTACTTTGACCATACTGCCACGTACTGTGGACAAGCCAGCTTGTATTGTAAGCAGTACAAACAGGCCAGTGTTTACCAAGGCATCTGGGCCACGCCATTTTACAAAGGCTTTGATTTCATTTACATCACGTTGATACATTGTATCTTCCTTTGTTAGTCCAACGTTGGACTTAAGTTTCGATTTGGTAGTTAGTATATGTATACGTTATATATACTTTCACTAAAGTATCAAGTATATATAACTTATACTATACATAAAGTTCAGCTTGCTCTGCTTCACTCATTCCTGTAATGAGGAACTCACGTTCCACTGCTGACAAGTTAGGCATTGCCTCTTGAATGAGCATACCCTCACGCCATAGCAAGTACTCATGCATGGTAACGTCAAGTTTCATTGTGTTTTTGACACCAGAAACAATTGATCTACGAGTAATATCTAACATTTTTAAACTCCGTTTAAATTGTCCAACATTGGACGGTTTCAGTTAATCTTGCACATCAACTAAAGTTGCACAAGCATCACAGACACTTGCCATCTTTTCTCGCAAGCTTGCTGTCAGCACATCGCCTCTAGCAATAGGTGCAGCAAAGCTGTGAATACGTATAAGATCCCGTTTGATATCTTGTAAATCTTGCATCACTTGCCATGCCTCTTGATTTGCCTGTTGCTGCTGTTCAATTTGTTCTAAAATTGTCATAATAAACTCCGTTTATACCCACTCAGCATGGATGTTAGCTTGTTCAAGCCACCGCATAGCAGTGTCTATGTCAGGAGCACCATGATCCATACAAGCATTGATGCTTGCATCTTCAATGGCACGAGCAAGTTCAAGGTCTTGCTGAACCCACTCGTTATACATCTCAATGGCACTTTCCATCTGTTCTACAGATAGATCATTGAGGAAACCATGAGGGCGAACACCGTGATACTCTTTGAAAGCATCACTGTATGTTTGGCAAAGCTCTTGATAGGTCATACTAAACTCCGTTTAAAGTGTCCAACATCGGACGGTTTCAGTTATCTTTAGTATTATACATATGTTATATAACACTTTCACTAAAGTTTCAAGTGTTATATAACTATGTAATACTACTTGTCAAGCTGGATCTTTCCAACCACTATCAATCACCATCTTACCTATCATTGGCACGAGTGTACCTCTAGGCTTAGACGATTCCATCAGGTCATCCACACTTGTGAATGGTTTAGGTCCAACGTCGGACTTAAGCTGTCTTGCCTCATCCAGACGCGCACGGAGGGCATTGGTACGCTGAGAGCGCACCTCTGCCTTGGTGAATGTGTGTTGCTTATATCTCATGCAGCAGCCTTTTCTTCTGAGGCTGATACGCTGTCATATTCCATCAGCATTTCAGCAAGATCCAGAGGATCGATGTTATTTGCCATGCAAACCTTGATAAGTTTGTCAAAGACAACCTGCTTTGTAACTGGTCCAACGTTGGACTTAACAACAGCTTCGCTGGGTGTTTCAGCTTCGCTGACTGGTACAGCTTCGCTGTTTTCTGTTGTCTCAGCAACCTCTTTAGAGGTAGCATCTTTTTGCTTCATTGCTCTCTGCAAAGCAGATAGTGAAGTAAAACCTTTCTTTGAGGTTTCAATGAATGCTCTGCATTCTACTTCGTTTTCAACAAACCAAAGAGCTTCGCTCCGACGCCGTTTGTCGATCAAATGAAGATGGCAATCACGGAGCCTTTGGCTTGGAATACGATCACCACCTTCAGCTTTTAATTCAACCATCAGCTTTCCAAGCTGTGTATCAAAGCCTTCAGCTTTGGTTGAAAGTTTGAATCTTTTCTTGTCAGCAGCTTCGATTTTAGCCCACTGTTCTGAAAGAACCTTGCCTTGATCTTCGAGAGTTGTGATGTTTTGGATTTCGAGATTTGCCATTTTGAGCTTCCTTTATCTATCTTCTATTTTTATATGAGAGAACCTATATCTCTCACAAGAAGTGAGATATAGTTCTATCATTAAAAATGTAAGAAGATAGTATAAGTTTTGGAGATTGGAAAACTGCCTCGTGATCCTCTGCCCCTGCCGTTTCACACGCTGTTGCAAGAAATAATATTCTCTTCGATAATATTTTTCTGAAACTCATGCGCTAAACTTGCGACCTCAACTCGCAGCTTCACCACCTTGACTGTGACATTTTAGCAACATCAAAGATGTTATAGGTCCAACGTCGGACTTGACTTGAACCATTGGCAGAGCTGCACATGGCTTGTAGGATCATGTGATTGATCAATGGTATTGATAAAGGGGGGTATGGTTCTGTACAGCAAAGCTGTAGTATATCTATCAGCAAAGCTGATGTAGTGGGATAATGTGCATCGGCACTGCTACACATCTTCGATGTGAAAATCCCCTGTATTTCTTCACTCTAAAGAGTGGCAACTGATTGCATAACAGTTGTCGTAGACAAGTAACCTGTTGATATCATTCATATCTTTGATATGGCGGTGAATGGTGTGGCATTGTTTGCTTTCAACACAGGTCATGACGCTGCATCATACATGCAATTGTGTGTTGAGAGGGGTAGGCAGGGCCATGCGCCCCCATAGCGTTATATATGAGGTTAAACACCCAAGCAGACGCCGAAGATAGAGCGACAGGCAAGTACGTTCTGTTTATGTTTA
>UEXL01000398.1_pt1 | contig 15661 bp, 15 predicted proteins | sample 1796671 | NCBI WGS metagenome assembly UEXL01 (sample SAMEA4772471, study PRJEB27181) | metagenome
AACACAGTTTGTGGTGCCGACATTTGGCCGGCACCGATCCACTTGTCGTTAGACCATGCCAAGCTGTATATTTTTCCAGAGCTAATGTTGATGTCCGTCCACGAACCATCAGTTTCTGGATCGTCAGAATAGCGTAATTCCCTGTTGCCACTGGTGGAGGTGGAGACCCATCGCGGGCTGCCGCCCGGGCCGTCCTTGCCATATGCAATGTAAGTATAGTCGGTCGAGGTATCCGGATCTCGGTACCCGGCCCAGCCTGTAATGGCATCGCCGGCGGTTACTTCAACGTGACCATAGCCGCCATCTTTGGCCGCGGCAATCCAAAGGTTGTCGCCACCGCCGCTAGCAGGTGTCGCAGAACCATTAATGTTATTAATACTGCCTTTAGCTATCCCATTAACGCTAGTAACTCCTGCTGCAGCAACACCATTTAGCTTGCTCCACGACACTATGTCACCACCAAATAGTCCGGACTAGGATTAAAGTATATTACATTTCCGGTGGTAGTGCATGTGCCCAAAACGCGGACTATTTCGGTAGATCCCGATGGGCGCATGGTTGTAATGTAGCCCGGGGCCGATACATACAGAGTTGTACCAGCAACAAAGGTTCCACTAAGATATGAGTGCGCATCAAAGAATCCACGTATAAGCATTCCGTCCGCCGCTGGATTAGAGCCTAGGGCGATTCCCAGCATCCCTAGGCCGCCTGAAGCCTCGCCAACGCCGGCCGCTTGTTCCCATGAAGATCCGCTGTGTAGATAGTACAACTTGCCCGTTGTCAGGGTCCCTGTTCCAAATTTGACCACCTCTCCTCCACCAGTATCGTTAGCCAAAGCCGTGGGGTTATGGTGTATATCAAGAGCAGTTTTAGCGGTAGGGATACCAACACTTACGGCGCCAGACACGCTTAGTGTTGCGCCCATCGTAGCTGGGGCATCGATGTGGAGGCCATTCGAACCGGAGATTAGGCCGGTCGAAAGAACACCAGCAGAGGAAACGGAACCACTAGCGTTAATATTGCCGCCGAAGCTTGGGTGGCCTACATTGTGGAAGGTTGAAGATCCAGAATATAGCCCAACATTTGTAATATTATTTGCGGTCAATGATTCCATGATCGTAGAGCCTGAGACGTTCAGGTTATTTCCTAAAATAGCAGCCCCTACGTTTTGCAGTGTGCCCGAACCAGAGATATTCCCTACAACACTAAAGGCTTCTGGTGGTGCATTCGTATTAATTCCAACTTTATTCTCGCTACCGTCTACAAATAGCATGTGTGTATTGTTATCAGACTCGACACGGAAATCAACTAGTGAGTCAGCGCCCTGGTTTACTACCACTTCTGGTACCGCACCATCGATTCGGAAGCCTTCTTTGATTGTTCCGTTGTCATTGGTTTTGAACACAACATGTTTATTACTTGTGTTGTTTTGCACAATAATATTATTAGATGAGTTGTATCCTAAGAACCCTAAGCCTGTGCCAACACTGTTGCTGAAAAATATCCTTGGCTCAGCTTGTTGCATAATAATATTGCCAGAGACGAAGGTTTCCCCACTTGCACTTACATAAAACGCTACGCCGCGAGAAGTTCCGGCAGCCGAGATTAGCTTACTTGTGTCTGAACCACTAATGTTCAATTTTGCATCAAGGTGCATCCCACCTACGAGTACCTTGCCGGAACCGGTTGCCGCCAATAGGATTTCATTGCTTGGGGTTTTGACCAAGAGGGGAACACTGGTGTCTGTAGTGGTGGAGATCTTAACTGCAACTCCTGTACCGACTTCTTCGTGACCTACCTGTAGCGTTCCATTGGTCAGACTATATAAGCCCATCGAGCCGGTTAATGATGGCGCTGTTATAGCACCGGTAACCGACAATGTGCTCCCAAGGGTGGTAGCACCCACAGCTTGAAGCGTACTGGATGCAGAGATCGTAGTGGCAGTTACTGCGCCGAGAGTACTGGAGCCACTTACCTTAAGGTAGCCAGAGGTCTCGACGCCGGTTGTCAACTGAGCAGTCGTTCCCGAAAGCGATGTGGGTAGCGCGCCGTTGGAGGCCGCTGTCAGGCGACCTTGAGCGTCGACAGTAATATTCGCACTATTGTATGAACCCGCACTTACCGAGGTATTATCCAAAGCAATGCTAACGGTATCAGTAGCAGCAGCCGTAGATGTAAGCCCAGTACCGCCGGCGATTGTCAGTGTGTTACCGTTTTCAATAGTTTGAGACGAGCCACCATCACCGGCCAAACTGAACGAGGTGAACAAGCCGGTAATACCGGCGCCGGAGCCATGGAAAGTTGTGGCGTGAATTGCGCCGGTAACCGCAACATCACCCGATCCCGAGATAGAACCCACTGAACGTATAACAGATGAGGCAGAGAGGTCTGTTGTAAAAATTCCAGCAGAAGTAACTGAGCTAGTTGTGGACAGTGGGCCGCTGAACGTTGCGGCTCCAACATTGTGAAAGGTAGAAGATCCAGAATAAGTGGTGGCGCCTATTGTAGTTGCAGTTACTGCACCAAGAGTGCTGGAACCACTTACTTTAAGGTACCCAGAGGTCTCCAGGCCGGTCACGCTATATACGCGTGCCGAGCCAGATGTGGATATTGCACCCACAGATGTGAGACCCGAACCATCTCCATAAAAAGCGGTGGCATGGACGGCGCCCGAAAGAGCGGCATCGCCGGACCCCGAAATAGAGCCAACATTCCTAAAGATTCCAGAGGCTGACATTTCTGTATTGACGACCGATACGCGTGGGGCGCCACCGGTCCTCAGTATAATCTGATCATTCTCGAAATCGATCTGAACGTCGTTCGGATCTCCTTCGTATTGAATGTCGCCGGTATGTTGCGAACCTTTTTGTGAGTTATATGCCATTTATTATTTCCTTTTTTATAATAAGTATATTATTCTTGTGTCAAGTGCCCTTGGCGCCAATAATCCACCAACTATTTCCGTCAGACTGGACTGCGCGCAAAGCATAGTTAGTCTTGAGTACTATCTGTTCAGTCAGGTCAATCGTCCCTTCTTGTACTTTCAGGACAACTGGGTAAGAGTTAAGTTTGTATTTGTTCGTGCACGCTTTTTTAATATTAAGCATGCGACCTGGGTGGTTGCAGGCTGGTGGTAACATGACAGTCACGGGACTATCTACGGTGTCACACAGCAAAGTGTAATCTTCGCTTTGTACTTCATACATTCGGGTGCTAATTGTTTTTATGCTGTTTATTACGGCGCCATCGCAACGCAAGTCTCCTTCTACGTGAAGGGTTGCGGCAGCTATTTTGCCATCAATGTTTAAGGTGTTTTTATCCGTGTTATACGAAAGCTTAGAAGACGAGTTGAAGCCAGATTTTCCCTTCAACTGTACTTCGTTTGTAGTACCAGCGGCATGGGAAACCTTATTCTTAATGTAGCCTTCATAAAAATTACTTAACGTGGTGTGAGCCACAGAGGATCTTGAAGTATCAGAAACAAGCAACAAGTCATTGTCACTTAAATTTTGACCAGCCGCGGTTATTGTCTCTGTCTTGGTTGGGTCAACAACAAGGTGACTATCTTTTATACACAATGCCCCATTTTTCGCTAGCGAGACTCCAACGGCGTTGTCTTCGATTGAAAGACCAGCGTGGGCTTTTACTTGCAGGGTGCCGCGGACTGAATGTATGCCATGGCTGTGTTCTATGGAATCTGCCGATATTTTCTCTTTAAATTTATTGGTCGGTATTTCCGTGAGGCCGGCCCCAGAACCAACAAACGCGTCGGCTGTTATGTTTTTAGTCTTCAGAGTCTCTCCATCAAACGTAAGATTATAGTTTGCGTTAACCTTACCTTCTTCAGCAAGAGACAGAACTGAATTTTTACTGCCTCCTACAATTTCTTTTATTGCTAAATCTTTTATTGTAGCGCAAGGACTCTCTGCGTCAGTGTCATAAAAAACGCTGGCGCTAATGGTGTTTTTAAACACTTTAATCCCTGAGATTTCTTGGTCTGCGTGCTGATCAACCGATCCTTCTACGATACCCTTTAAAACATTGTAGGCCATTTTGTTTCCCCATCTTCAATAAATAGATTATTTTTAGTTATTAAGCATAAAAAAGAGGATGCCCCCATAAAGGGGGCACCCAAGGTATAGAAAAACCTCTAAGATTATATAATCCTAGAAGATTAGCCATGCGTTGCTACCAACATAGATCATGTTGATCGCGGCGCCCGGTGATTCAAGATCGATAGTGTCAGCACCATCGATTGCATGAGAACCGGCCTTAGAGATAATGAGGCGGTTGCCACCAAGATCCTGAGGAGCCTTAACGCGAACGACATCACCAGCACTCGGAGAGGCTGGAAGAGTCCATGTGCGGTCAGCAGTTAGAGTAGCACTACCAAAGTTGAAGCCTTCAGTGAGAGTTGCATTAGCATCTCCACGTGCTGCGGGTGTTGCAGCAGATTCAACTGTGAGTACGCCACCAGAAGCCGAGAGACCTGGGCCTGCCATAGCAGTAACAAGGTCAGCAATGCTTTCTTTACGCGTGAAGTTGCTATCGCTAGCGTCGACGATAGCAATGCTATCAGCAGCGACATCAACAGCAGCAGCACTTAACTCGAAGACGTCAAGGGCGAGAACGCCAGAGACAGCAGCAAGTCCGTCACCACCGATACCAGACACAAGGTCAACAATGCTTTCTTTGCGAGTAACGTTACCGTCAGCATCCACGAAAGGGAAGCTATCGGCAGCAACGTTAATTGTTGCAGCAGTAAGCTCGTTGAGGTCGAGGGCCATGACACCAGAAGCAGCCGAGAGAGACCGTCACCAGCAAGACCAGTAGCAGCATCATCGTTCAACATGGCATCAGTAACTTTAGTAGCACCGATTGAAAGAACACCTGCAGCCAATGTAGCGTCACCACTCATTGAAACATATGCAAGGTCTGTACCATCAGATTGCAAGAATTGGTGTGCAGAACCAACGGAAAGAGCCGATGGATCGCCAGAAGCGTCACCAACGATAAATTTACCGCGTGCGAGGCCGGCCATCTTGGCAAGAGTAACACCGTTGTCTTTAAGACGAAGAGCATCAGAGCTAATCTCGATACCAGAATCGTCGACACCAACAGCCATTACGCCGCTAGAAGCAACAAGACCGTTACCAGCAAGACCAGTAGCAACATCATCGTTCATCATAGCGTCGGTAAGACCGGCTGCTTTGACACGAATTGCATCACCATTGGTTTCGATAGAAGAGTCATCAACGTTGACAGAAAGGATACCCGAAGAGAATCCAAGGCCATCACCAGCAGCAGTTGCCATCAAGTTTGAAGCAAATACGCCAGCAGCGTAAGAAGAACTAATGGTTTGACCCATCGATGCACTAAAGTGAGCACGAACCTCAGTAGCGCTAGGACCAGTGTAAGTGAATACACCAGTGCCGTTGTTGTAGGCTAAAGAACCGTCACCACCAGCGTCTGTTACAGACAAGTGTGCGCGGGCTTCAGCAGAGCTTGGACCCGTGTAGGTGAGAACACCAGTGCTAGCGTTGTAAGCCATAGAGCCGTCACCGCCTGCATCGGTTACACTGATAAGACCGCGAGCAGAACCCGAGAAAAGTGTCTCATCCATTGTGAATGCACCTGAACTACCATTGTAAGCGATAAAACGATCAGCTTCCATGGAGATAGCACCGCGTGCACGTGCGTCGGTGTAGTAAAGGTTAGAACCTTCGGAAAGATCGCCAGTATCGAATTCGGTCAAGCTTTGAACTTTAGCAGTCATGATACCAGTTGCTTTGCTGTACGAAGCACTGATTGAGGTTGTTGAAGAAGCGCTTAAGTGTAAGCGAGCTTCTGCAGCACTTGGTCCAGTGTAGGTGAATACACCGGTGCTGTTGTTGTAGGCTAGAGAGCCGTCACCGCCGGCGTCTGTTACGGACACGTGGGCGCGGGCTTCTGCAGCCGATGGGCCGGTGTAAGTAGTAAATACACCAGTGCTGTTGTTGTAGGCAAAAGAGCCATCACCACCAGCGTCTGTTATAGAGACGGATGCGCGAGCGCGAGCGTCAGTGTAATAAAGTCGAGTGCCCTCAGCGATATCCGCTGTGTCGACATTGACCATAGCTGTTGCTGGGTTGATGATCTGACCGTCTAAGGTAGAACCAGAAACTGCTCGAAGAGCGGAGATAACTTGAGTACCACCGATTTTGAGGGCGCCGCCGGCACCTTCATCATCGAGAATATTAAGATCCCCTTCCTGTGTAAGGGCGCCGGACATGATCGCGGAGCCGAATTGAAATTTGTAAGCCATTTATAAAATCCTCCAATAAATGTTGTTACGAGGATCAGCCGTAGGTATACACAAATGTATATGCGTACAGCGAAACCCTCGGTAATAAGTAGTGGCCTAGGGTCGAAGAATTTTTATCCAATAAAGTATTTATCAGAGCCGTTACAATAAAGCTGAATCGATGCATAAGGTGACTCCAAAACAATCGAATTTTGATTGTCGATTGTTTGTGAACCATGTGCGGTAATTGTTATATTGTTTGAGTGAGCGGCTCCACCTTCGTCTTTTACAACGTAGGTCTGACCGTTGCCCATGAGGGCTGCGTCGGGCAATGTTAGGACTACTGGATTGCTGACTGTTCCGACTCCAACGTAGTAATCAGTTACCGAAACGGTGATGGAAGAATCCGTGTATCTTCTATTGAGAGTTAGCCCGCCACCAACCGACAAAACATCGTTCTGAAATGTTAAGTTTGAGGATCCAGTTAAGTCGGAGTCGGCTGGATCATGAAATTGAATTGAGTTTACCGGTCCCTCGGCAACAACATGATCTGCTTTCACATTCGTTAAGTTGCTTCCGTCTCCATAAAAAGTTGACGCTGATACAAATGTTGACGCAGACAATGCGCCCGTGACAGCCAGTGTTTTGTTCATTAATATCTTAAGATGTGCTGAGCTAATCGAACAGTTAGGACCCAGGTGAACCGAACCAGTCCCAACAAAAACCTCAGCCCATCTTTGGGTCTCTGAGCCTAATGAGAATACGGCGCTTCCAGAGGGGATGATGGAGCCTGTGATGGTGAGACCAGTACTACTAGAGAGATTTATCGGCCCGTACAGTGTGGTGCCCGCTGAGACCGTTAAATCGCCTGTAACGTCCAGGGACGTACCATCAAACGTTAAGTTACTCTCGCAAGTTAGTGTGTTTGCGTCACCACCTACGTTTGTTACAAGCGAATTATTCGTAGCGTTTGAAACACGAGGAATGTTAATGACATCAGCAGCATCAGAGGTACTTAAATTGCCAGAAAGGATGGTCGATTGGACCACATCTAGTCTAGGTCGAAGCTCTGCAGGCAAGAACACAGTGCCAGACATCTGATTGAATGCCATTATAAAACTCCTCTAAGTTTAATTAGAAGACGAACCAGTTAGTTCCGTTTGAATACAAACTAATTGCTGGCGATGAGCCAGTTAGTGTATAGAACGCAGCACTATCAAATGTATATGTATCATCTACAGAGCGAGTTATTATAATGGAGGAGCCGCCGCGAGCAGCGAGTTCGTCTTTAATTACGAGTATGGCGCCAGCAGCGAAAGTCGCCGGACTTGGTACAGTTATTCTTACAGGGTCCGTGCCACCCGTGAATGGAGTGGCAACCCCTAGAATGTAATCAGAGGTTGACGCAGTTTGATGGCTTCCGCTAATCTGAAGGTAACCTCCACCAAAACCCTTAACAAAAGTTTGCTTACTGTAGGAGCTTGCTGAAAGGACCGGCGTTGTGCCGGACCAGATCTCTAAGCTACCGGTCCTAGAGTGGATATCGTCGATGGTGTTACCAAAGAACGTGGAACCCGTTGCGTCAATGATGGAGATGTCTTCATAATTAAAAACACTGGCGCTAAGAGTGCCAGTTATAACCATGTTGCCAGATAAAACTAGCGTTGAAGAGCCTACATGCTCACCATAAGATGCGGTATAGTATACCAATTGGCTGGAGCCGGTGGTGTGTCCACCACCGCCGCTAATAAATTGAAGTGATCCAGTCGGACCTGCGGCTGCGCCGTCTGCACCAACGTCACCACAATCAATATATGCCCAGCCAAAATTCGCCATGGGCCTATCCTACTCCTGCTGAACCTGACCAGTTAGGACCTGTTGCGGTGGCTGTACGGATTGTTGCGATGGAGGTTAATCCGGCAACGACATCAACATTTGTGGAACCAGATATCCAAATAGATGACACCTTTAGCTCCAAAATACCGCTAGTAGCGTCATTAGACGTACTACCGAACGCTTCAGTGACCGAACCACTAACTGACTGCACTGTAAAGTAGTTGTTCGAACCGGTCATTCCAGAAAGAGTAAAGGCAACTTTACACTTGTTCCCTATATCATTGTTAATAACCTTGAACCAGCGTGTCACGTAGGGGAAAACCACCTCATATCCGCCAGGTCGGTTGCCATGTAGTGCGACAATACTGCCGCTGGCGAATGGCCGGCCGCTTACTTGATAGGCGCCGACTGAATTTAATCCTTGTCCTGTCTCCCAACTTCCCATTACAAAAACTCCTTAAAAATTTGATTTACAATATAAATAGTCACTTATTTTTTCTAGCGCGCCTTTGTTGTGCTCTAATACGTTTTTGTTCTTCACGATATTTAGCGCGTTGCGCTCTCTCTCTCTTCTCTCTTTTCTTTATTGAAGGCTTTTATAGTGAGAGCGCTCTCTAACTTCTTCTACAATTCTTTCTTTTTTGGTTTTCTTTATAAACCTTCTGATCATTCTTTCAGCCGATTCTCTTGAATGATTCGGCTTGATAATTACATTTGCTTTCTTCTTCATGTTGTTCCTATTTTATTGCCTGCCAAATCTGTGACGAGTCGCCAAGAATTGAACTGATGTCTACTCCGGGATCCCTGGGGTCCCCAAGATCAACACTGCCGGCCTTTGATTCGCCGCTGGCCGCCGAGCTAAGTGGTTCTGTTCCTTCGAACAGATCGACACCGTTGTATGCATCGCGGTTAACCGCATCCATCATCTTACGTCGGTGTTCCTGTATCGCAATATTGCTCTTTTTAGTTTTCTTTTGACGTCTAGTAGGGGAGTTTCAGCTTCTACAATTGTCTGTGGACCAACTCCCTTGACAACCTCGGATACAATATTAGACAAGAGGCCCTCTTCTAGAAGAACCTCATGAATACACTCTTTAACCAACGGTTTGATTACCTTCTTTAGGTCACTCTTGTTCATCTAAGACCTCATTCAATAAACGATTGATGCGATCGGCTTTTGTAAAAACTTGCGACACGTCTAAGTCTTTTGCCTCTCGCATCATAAATGCGCCGGGTGTTGATGGCTCAGATACCATATCAAAGCAGATTAATTGAAAATCATCTTCCACCATTGTTTGGCCTGATTGTTCGCTTACAGAGCCCATACCTCGCGAAGACACACCCACGGTGACACCTCCATTAACCAACTCTTTTAGGATTTTGCCAGAAGGAGTTTCAAGGATTTTCATTTTTCCCATAACCTTTTGGCCATCCATCCAGATCTCAGTGACCATGTGGGAGGCGTTCTTAAGGTTAATAACTGAATCATCCGGATGATCGAGTTCTCCAAGGGCGCGGTTTTCTTGTACAAGTTTTTGGTAGTTCTTAACTTCTCTGACCATTGTTTTGTGTGGATACACTCGACCATTACCATTCTGGGTTTCTGTCATCTGCATGATGCCAGATAAAATCATACCGCCATCTGCGACGTAACGCTTCTCTTCCTCGGTCAAAAGGTCCTGACAAACGCCGCCTTCGCACAGTGCGTAATACTCTCTTAATAGCTTCTTACCCATAGTTAACTTCCCTTACAACAGTGTCTGACTGGTTGTAGCATCCACTTTGCTGTCCAAATGTTTGTGTTCATGTTTTATCCCCTCGTCTCCGAATACCATGTTTAATATATAAGATGTTCCAGATGAAACACCTCCCAATAAAAGGAGGTTAACAATAGAAACGTCAAAACTAAATAGTTCTGTAAATGGAGAAAGTAGCATTAAAAGCCACCCCACATGAAACCCCATGCACATTGGGCATTTAAAAAGTTCTCCAACTTTTCCTTTCTGCGGTCTTATTCTGTTGAATAGTTTACCATAGACAATGATTTGTGTTAAGCCGTAAGCGCATAATATAAATGTTAGTAGTTCCATTTCTTCTCCGTTACAGCACCTTCGGCGCCGGCGCCCATGACGCCGAGGACTGATTCGAAGTCAGTCTTGCCGGTGGCTTTTAAAATTGTTGATAGCATACCACCGTCATCAGCGTCCATACCGCCGCCGCTCGTTAGCTTGAAAGCGATGAGACCTAAAGCTAACAGCGGTGGTGCCACCTTCATTATTTTTCGAGCGGCTTCAGTATTCAACAAATTCTGGGCACCCAAGTACCCCTGAGTCGAGAGTTTGAGGAAGTCGTCGGATAGACCTTCCTCCACATCGGCAGGAGCGTCATCAACTTCTTGTGCGAGTTCCTTGAGTGCATTAACCACCTGTAGTATTTCGGGATCGGCAGCTAGCGCACTTAAAACGGCTTGCAGTCTCTTTCTATCCTTAATGCGCGCGACGTCGTCTGCTAGCTCTTCCACTGCAGCAGGATCGTTTGAGTTGTGACAGTGTATCCTCTTCGAAAATGAGATAGCTGTCCCATCTTTCTAATATTAATTTCATGTCAGGCATCTTTAATCCTTAAACTGTGTACATGTAGCCAATCGAATAGGCGCTTCTTACGTGACCAGGGCGAATAGAACCCTTCTCTACTTCCTGCGGAACTTCTCCAAGCTCAGTTGAATCTGCCTTATCTGGGTGTACCAACTCATCGTCGGCCATCGAGATGATTGCTTCCGTCTGTTCAAAGTATGGACGCTCTTCATCAATAAAGTTTGAGATGTTGATTAAAGCCATCTTAGCAGAACTGGCTTCTTCTAATGTCGATTGCTCTAGGGTACCTTCAATAGAGCCGTAAAAAGCTCCAGCTTGGATACTCTCAGCAACAATGATGCCTTTTTTACGGAGATGTGCAAACAACCTATTCTGGGCGCCGTACACTAAATCAGTCATGGTATCCTTCGGAAAGACTACTACTTTATTTTTTGCTGGGGATAACACAATATCAATATCGCCATGATCAAAGATCATAAGATCACCGCTCATGGACTTACGAAGATCAAGTTCTAATCTTACTTTTTTTGCATTAGCTTCTTTGCCAATTTTAATTATTATTGCCATGGCTCAATTCCTTTGCTAGTTCTTGTGTCTTTAAAACAGTGAGTAAGATGTTATCATTAATCTCTGTTTTAGCATATGTGTCAAGTTTCTCAACGATGAGGCCGGCCTTAGACTTCATACTTTCATCTGTACCGAAGTCATCTCCCTTGGAGGCCTCGACTAGTACGGCTCTCAATCGGGCGATCTCTTCATTCAAGTAAGTCTTCAGTTCTACTGCGTTATCTGCAAACGAAGTGATGTAGTGAGAAAGCAATTGTTTTTGTTCTTCAGAGAGGGCTTTCGAGTATTTTTCGTTAAACTTCTCCGTGAAGGTATCGAGGACTAGGTTGTCCATAAATGCTTGCGGTTGTTGTGGCTCTGTCGACTTGCTCATGTTTTCAACAATTGAGTTCTCCAGCATTACCCTGCTCTTGGGGGGCAGCTTCGTAGAGAAAATCTGGTCAATCGTGGCTAATGTTTTGTAATTTGGCACAAAATTGTTAAACACTGTGGGTTCTAAATCTTTATTGATGTCATTAATAAGTTCAGTTTGCTGTTTGAAAAGCCCATGTGGGTCTATTAATCTTGAGGCCTGTTTGGCTTCTTTTAAAATGCGCTCACTAAACTTTAATGAAATATCTTGATTCTCGTATAAAGCTTTATAGCACTCTAGGTGCTCATTCAATTCGGTTCCCGACTTGAAGTGTGTTCTTACGATTTTAATTACTGCATCCTTCCTCTGCTCGTCTCCTTTTAAGATAGCAGCGGTTGCTTCTCTCATTAAGGTTTCGAAAACAAAGGCTGTGTTTCTCTTTTTGTTGTGTTTAATCTTCATTTTTTTGCTCCGTTAATGATTTATCTTTTTTATCTAGGATTTCAACAAGTTGACGAACCGATTGATTTACTTCAAGAATTTGTTTTTCTTGATTCCGGTCTTTCAAAGAATAAGTAGGCTCCTGTTCTTCATAAAAGCCTGTTCCCTGGGATGTTTCTACAACACCTGCCCAAAGCACTTAGGGCATCGCGGCCTGGTAGCGTGGTTCGGGGAGTAATCTCGGTGCTACCCATGCTCTTTAAATTGCGAGTACGGCCGCCGTTTTTCACGGTCTTGGTGGGAGTATATACTTTGCCTTTGGCGCCAGGGGTTATTCTAGGTTTCATTTTTTCTCCTGGTGTTAATCTTTTGGATGGGCGGCTTCCCGGGGGTATTGCGAGAAGTGGGGAGTCGTCGCCGGCGGGGGCATCGTCAGGGGCATCGGCGTCCAAGCCGCCAACATCTGCTGCTGGTACCTCTTCTGCTCCAGGATCTGCCTCAAGTTCTCCACCAAGGTCGCCTCCCATGTCACCACCAAGTGCACTGCCGGCTTCACCGGCTGCAGCGGCCTCTGCCACTTGTTGAAGCGCAGCGTCATGTTTCCTATCATAGTACATTTCTCGTTGATTACGAGTAAACTCTTCGTGGGACAGGCCGAAAATGTTGTCAGAAACCCAACGGCGAGAGAAAAAGCCCTCGGTAGCCGAAGCGGCGATATCGAACTTGGATTTCCAGTGCTCAATTTCTTGAAGCTCTGCTATCTTCGAGGGATTGTTTAACGACAGTTTAAACGCCAGCAGATCATCTCCGCGGAAGCCCAAAGTATAAAGATGGATAATACCAATCTTTTCTAGTTCTGATATTACAACCCTTTGCAGTCTTTGGATGGTTCTTGAGAAGCGGATATCCTTTTGTGCTAATGTGGTTTTATCTTCGGTGGCGCCCTCACCCATTGTAAGGTAGGATTGAGGTACCTTCAGAGCAGAAAATAACTTGTCTCGAAGATATTTAACGTCGTCGATTGCCGTAATGTTGGTGGCGCCGGCCAGTGTTTGAATATCTGTTGCCGAGCCGGCGCGCGTTGGAATGAAGTAATCTTCCTCGATTGACATTGGGTTATACCTTAAATCAACTCGACCCGTGCTGGCATCAACTACTGAATTTCTTTTTAACTGAGTAACGATCTTCTGCATGTATTGCTCTACATCTTGTGGAGGCACAGCACCAACATCAATCTTGAACACACGACGCTCTGAGGAGCGTACGACGCGATAAGCCATCATGGCATCCTCCATCAACGTTAGCTGGCGCCAGATGCGTCGGGCGGGCTCTAAAATAGATGTTCCGTATGGAGCATACTTATCGTTGCCAAGCACGCGGAAGTGTGCAATCTGCCAGTTTTCAAAAGTGACTCCTGCAGAGTTCCATTGATATTGAAGATAGTTAGGATTAGTGGTGTCTTGGCCCTCAAGTCTTTCAATTTCTGGTGATGGTAGCGCGATAACAGATTGAACGCCGTATTTGTCGTCGATGTCTAGATACAGGAAAAAGTCTCCGTACTTGCACATTGTGCGCGACCAACCAAAAAGGTTGTATTGAACGTTCAAAATGTTCTCATAAAGAATTCCCAACACTGCTTTTATCTCTTCGTTGGCGCATTTGATATTTAACATTGGCCGCAGGTCAGAATAAGTGGTCATCTCATCAGCATAAATATCAAGAGACGATGCAATCTCTGGCATGTACTCCATCTGGTCGAAGTCAATATAACGCTCAGCGCGTTGTTGATTCTGAATAGCATTCGTTGAAATTTGATCTAACGGATTGTATAGAGATTTCTTAAACTGCTGACCAGAGGCTGATTTAAATCTGCTAGAGAACTTGTCTAGGTGCTGGCGCCCTAATGCGGCGGCCGGACTGTGATCTATAATTAATTATAGGGCCCGAGAACAATCTAGTTAAAGATTTGAATAAGTCCGATTGTTGATTCTTGGGGTTATGTGTAGGTTTGCTGGCCATTTATTTTCTCACTTTATAATCCATTGGTATTGTTTATATAATTTATCTGCTTCACTCATTTTATCAAAGATATTGTCTTTTTTGTAGCCGTGTTGTCCATTTATTTGTGTGTTCATTGTAGTTTTGCTGGTTACTATGGCATTTACAAATGCTTTTTGATAGTTTAAATCTCTTGCACTTGATTGAATTGCTGTGTCTCTAACCCAACAGGCGATTGCCAATGCCATGATCAGGTCATCATGGTATCCTTTCATTGCCTGGGGTCTACCATTCCTCCAAATAAACGTTTTCATTTCATTAATTGTGCGAGATGAATATATGGTAATTAGTTTATTTCTGATAAACTCTTCTAATTTCGCAATGATAAGTGGTCTTGTTTTCATCGACGTGGTAAATCCGGGTACCGCGGAGTTAATTGCTTCGGCTTGATGTTGCTCGATATATTCATGTGTCGACTTAATTGAATGATATACATTTGGATATTCATATTCCATAAGTTTAGTTAACACAGAGTATCCAACATTATTGTTTTCCACTACCAACATAGCACTGCCAAACTCTCGGCCGATTTGGTTTAGCATCCCAGCATACATATCCAAAGAAGGCTTTCCTTGATATTCTCCAACTACCTCAAGTGTTTCTAGCTTGATAATTTGGAAGGTTGAGTAGTCGGCCCCATCGCCGCGAGCGACATCGGCGACCATTAGATAGTTGCACGTGGGATCAAAGTCTTCCCATATCCAAAAGTTTCTATCAAAGCCAGTCCTGTGTTTGGGCTCTCTCATTGTGGCGTGTAAATATTCCATGCATTCTGGATCAATAACAGTCTCGCCAGAGGTATTGAAGTTACACTCTAGCTCTTGAGCGATTTGTCGCTTGGACATATTTCTAGTTTCTTTCTTATACCACTCTGCATCTCTGTCGGGGTGCACATCCCATGGCAAAGTTGTTAGGTTGAAGTTATTTGCGTCAGCGTCAGCGTCAGTACAGGTTTTATGAAACCAATTACCAACACCGTTCGGAGTAGACAGCGCGATGCATCGACCACCGGTTGATAGTGTGGGATACAGACCAGTCCACAGTTCTTCTAGTCCCTCAATATGGGCTGCCTCATCAAGGACCAAGAGAGACAGTGCCTTCAGAGCGGCCGGCGTCCCCAGAGGTAGAAGCTGCTTTAATCGACGAACCATTCGACAACTCGAAAGAAGTTCGGTTATCTACTGTAATGGTGGCAATCTTTAGCCAGTCAGGAATATTCCGCATGATGTTCTTGACTTTCTTAACCAAGTTACCAGCAGTGGCAAACTTAGTTGCCATGACAAGGATTGCCTTGTCACGGTGAAAGAGCATCAGCCAAACAATGTAGCCGGCTGTAATCGTAGAGATTCCTAGCTGGCGCGCTTTTAGAATAACGTTAAAGCGGTAGTCATTAAAGTCTTTTAAAAGTGTATCTTGAAAATCGTATGTGTCAAAAAGAATTAACCCGTGCATCGGGTGAGATATACGGGCGTAGGTTTTAAGGAAATAAACCGGGTCTTTACCGCACCGGAGCATTTCCTTAACTTGTTG
>UEXL01000468.1_pt1 | contig 15659 bp, 18 predicted proteins | sample 1796671 | NCBI WGS metagenome assembly UEXL01 (sample SAMEA4772471, study PRJEB27181) | metagenome
TAAAGGCGGTAACTTGCGATCTTGAGCTGCAACCTTGCGCCGCCTTCTTGGGTTGTGGAACCGCTCGATATAATTAAATACGTCAGCCCTTGCCTCATTTAGGGTTCGATACTTACGGTGATTTGTCCTCTCCGCTTCATCATACCGAAGAACCCTTCGCACGCTGCATTATCGGCACAATGGCCAACCGCACTCATGCTGCACACCAAGCCCTGCTGTTTCAAATAACGCTGGTAATCACCACTCGTAAACTGGCTGCCTCGATCCGAGTGGAGAATGATCTTCCCATCTCCCTCTCGTTGCCACACCGCCATCTCTACGGCTCGAAGTACCATGTGCCGGTCCTGGCGATGATGCATTGACCAGCCCGCAATGATGTTGCTGTACAGATCCATCACGACGCACAGGAACAGTTTGCCTTCCTTGGTCTTGATCTCCGTGATGTCGGTCACCCACTTGGTGTCTGGCTCCAGTGCACTGAAATCTCGTTTCAGATGGTTCTTCACCCCATCCGGACGAACTGAAGGGGCCTTGCGACCCCGACCTTTACGGCGAGGCCAACCCTGCAAGCCAGACGCTGCCATGAGACGCGCCACGCGATTGAGACTGGCCGTCTCTCCCTCCTCCACCAGATCATCATGCATGCGCGGGGCGCCGATGGCGCCACCGCTGTCAGCGTGCATTTCGTGGATTCGTTTGAGAAGCCGCTCATTATCCTGTGCCCCGCTCGAAGGTGCCCGGCCAGACCAAGAGTAGTAGCCGCTGGGTGAAACCTTCAGGCAGCGACACATAAGTAGAACCGGGAAGTCTTGGCGGCAACGTTCAATCGCCTGATATCTCAGGACGATTCCTTTGCGAAGAACGTCGCCGCTTCGCGCAAAAAATCCCGTTCCTTCTTCACTCGTGCCAGCTCTCGCTTCAGTCGGGCCATCTCCGCGTCACGGGGGGAACCTGAGCCCTGGAAGCTAGGGGTTGAGGTATCATCCGCCTCTCTGCGCCAACGAGAGAGAAGATTGGCGTTGATGCCCAATTCAAGCGCTACCTGGCGGCAACTCACGCCGGGGTGACGAGTCTGCTCTACCGCTTCACGCTTGAACTCGGGGCTGTACTTCTTTCGCTTGCTCATAAACACTCCTTGGGCACAGTGTGCCTCTTTTTAGAAGTGTCCGCAGTAACGGGGTAGAACCCAAACGATCCCTTATGAGCATGGAGTGACTATGAGCTCCTCACAGCCCTGCTTGTGTATATATCTATAATGATTACTACATAGGAGTAGACCTAGTGCCTACCCTAAGCAACAACAGGGTTGAGCGCACAGATCGCCAATGTGCCGGTGAGGTGACAATGTTAATTACAATAAACTATTGTTGCTTTTACTCCCTAAGGTGTGGGCTATCAATGTTCATCGTATCATCAGCAGCATAATGCCAATCAGAGAGAGAGGTTCAGTAGTACGCCTGCTTTGTCGATCCGAGCTACAATTTTATCGAGTTGATCAGTCATTCTCTGCTTCCTTGGCGTCCGCCAGTATTCGGCACACAGTGGCCTTAGAATAGCCTGAGAGGGCTGCGACTTCATTCAAGCTACGTCCCTCTCCCCTCAACTCAATGACACGCTGATGGCGCTTGTGGTCGGCTTTTCGCCCTTTGTACTTGCCTGCCTGTTTGGCATCTTTGATTCCCTGCGTCTGACGCCTGCGCCGGTCTTCATAGTCTTTGCGAGAGATAGCGGCCAGCATGTCTAGCATCATCCGGTTAATGGCCTTCAGCACGTCCAGTGTGAACGCGGGGCCATCCTGCGCTTGAAGGGCTGCATATGAGGTCGGTAAGTCCTTGGACACCACAGACAAACCCTTGTCCTCAATCTGTCGCCTAAGGTTCTCCCAATCGTCACCCCTTCAATCGTGTCAGCCGGTCTACTTGTTCAATCAGAATCACGTCGCCGTCCTGTGCGTCACTCAGCAAGCGTTGGAGGGCTGGCCGGTCTAGCGTCGCACCTGAGGCATTCTCGACGTAGTACGCCGGGATTCTGTGGCCGTACTCCTTGGCAAAGGCAGTTAACTCATCGCGAGCACGCTCTGCGTTCTGGTCAGTGGTCGAGGCTCTCAGGTAGGCGCGGACAAACATAAAGTGGACACCGTGTCACGTTAGGGTTGTCTCAATATTAGGTGTCTCATTTATGTGGTCAAGTAATAATTATAAGCTAGTTTTCAGGTGGTCTCTCAGAGGTATACCTAAAGTGGACAGGAGGCGGCGTGGCCATAGAGGGGGGACGACTCTCTCCCGCGTAAAGAATGAATGTACGAGCGGTGCAGGACCGGGAGGGGGGGTACGGGGGAACAATTCCTTAAGTCAAAGCTGTAAATGGGAAAACACATTCCTGGCTAAAATTTGATTGGCACCTTCATTGAGCGATGCTCGAGCCTTATGGTCGGGATGTCGTATGTCTATGCCTTGCCGACAAGGGGCAATCTATGCATTACTTCATTGGTTGATTAATAAACATATAAATTTGGGGGATTCATTCGAATGGACTTGATTGATCGACTGCAAAACCTATCCGCAAGAATTAAGCGGCAGAAGGATAGCGTCTCGACGGAAGAAGCAGCTAAAACAGCATTTGTGCTGCCGTTCATCCAGTCTCTCGGCTACGACGTGTTCAACCCTTCTGAGGTTGTGCCTGAACTAACTGCTGATCATGGAGTTAAGAAAGGGGAGAAGGTTGATTACGGCATTAAGCAGGATAATCAGATTGTCATGCTGGTCGAATGTAAGCCGGTCGGAGCAGATCTCGCCGCCAAACACGCGGGGCAGCTATTTCGATACTTCTCGGTGACTGATGCTCGTTTCGGGGTGCTCACAGACGGGGTGAAATACCTTTTCTTCACAGACCTAGACCGTCCTAATCAGATGGACCAGCGGCCGTTCTTCGAGTTTGACCTCTTGGATTTTGGTGATCAGGAAATAGAAGAGCTCAAGAAGTTTACAAGGACGAGCTTTGACATTGATACGATTGTCAGCACGGCGAGCAACCTCAAGTATCACCGAGCCTTGATGGTCGAAATCGGCAAAGAGTTCGGTTTGCCGTCAGAAGATTTCGTGAAGATGCTCACCAGTCGGGTCTATTCAGGTCGGTTCACGCAGCAGGTGAAGGAGCAGTTCTCTGAGCTTGCCCAACGTGCGTTTGAGGATTTTGTCCGTGAGAAGGTGAATGCTCGCCTCAAGTCTGCACTTGAAACTGGGTCGGGAGGCAAGGTTGAGCATCGAGCGCCGACAGTTCCTGATTTGCAACCGGAACCTGTGCAGCCCGAGCAAGATGATGGCATTGTGACCACAGAGGAAGAGATAGCCGGTCACCGAATTATTCAGGCCATTGGGGCGGAATGTGTCGATGTCGAACGAATTGTCATGCGCGACGCCAAGAGCTACTGCGCAATCCTTCTGGATGACAATAATCGAAAGTCCATCTGCCGCCTTATTTTCCTGAAGACAAAGATGTCGATTCTAGTTTTTGCCCCTGATGGAGAGAAGAGAAAGGATATTGAGAAAGTGTCGGACATCTACTCAATGAAGGACGACATCCTTGCTGCTATCAGGCAGTACGATCAGTAAAACACCCTGCTTGGAATACGGGGCTCACCTAGATTGAGCCTCGTGTTTACTCCCTGACTTTCGGTTTGTTAGCTTTTCTCAGGCCAACTGCGTCTAAATCTGCGTGATCGTTGAGGTGATATCTCCGGCAATCGCAGTGGTCATACCCATGTCCGTCATAAAACTAAAACCAAGGGCCTCAGCGTTCCTGACGCGGATGCGTTGTTGGGGTAGCGCTTGTTAGCCATGAGCGGGCCTATTTGGCTCCTAGTGGCTAGGTGCCTTCTCGTAGATTCTGAGGGAAGTGGTACAAAGGTGGTACATAAAGGTGGCACATCGGGCTTGAGAGTCATACCCGGCGAGAGGCTATAATGACTCCCGTCGATAACGTGCGATACATCGTGGAAAGCGCTGAGAGGCCGACCCGTCGGTCCCCCCGCAACGATAAACTGCGAACCCCGCCAGGCCCGGAAGGGAGCAACGGTAGCAGTGGACTTGTGTGCCGGGGTGCGGCTGGCGGGAAGACCGCTCTAAATTCTCCTCGCTACCCTCCCGCTTTCACGTAACACGCTTCTCGCACTGTCCTCCCTTCGGGAACTTCGATAGCATAAGCGCTCTGATTCCAAACCTTTTGTATTGGTGGCCATGATTGCCGCTGGAGTGCTATGAGTTATCAGGTTCTTGCCCGTAAATACCGCCCTCGTACCTTCGATGAACTGGTGGGGCAGGAGCACGTTTCGCGGGCCCTGATGCATGCCCTGGATCAGGATCGACTGCACCATGCTTACCTGTTCACCGGGACACGCGGGGTGGGGAAAACCACCATTGCCCGTATTCTATCCCGTTGCCTGAACTGCGAGCAGGGCGTCAGTGCCCGCCCGTGTGGTGTTGCCCTACCTGTCAGGAAATTACCGACGGCCGCTTCGTGGATTTGATCGAAGTGGATGCGGCCAGCCGCACCAAGGTGGAAGACACCCGCGAACTGCTCGACAACGTGCAGTACGCACCGACCCGGGGTCGCTACAAGGTGTACCTGATCGATGAGGTGCACATGCTCTCGGCGCATTCTTTAATGCGTTGCTGAAAACCCTGGAAGAGCCTCCGCCCCATGTGAAATTCCTGCTGGCCACCACCGATCCGCAGAAACTGCCGGTGACCGTGCTGTCCCGCTGTTTGCAGTTCAGCCTCAAGGCGTTGCCCGCTGAGCAGATCGCCGGGCACCTGAAGGCTGCTCGACAAGGAAATGATCCGCTACGAAGACCCGGCGCTGCTGTCGTTGGGCAAAGCGGCTCAGGGCTCCATGCGCGATGCGTTGAGCCTGACGGACCAGGCGATTGCCTTCGGTAGTGAGCAGCTCAGCAGCGAGGCGGTGAACGCCATGCTGGGCACGGTGGATCGTAACCACGTGCTGACCTTGCTGGTGGCGCTGGCGGAGCAGGAGCCCGGTGGCGTGTTGCAGGCGCTGGCGGCGGTCAGTGAGCATTGTCCCGGTGAACTGGCGCTGCTGGATGAATTGATCAGCCAGCTTCATCAGTTGGCGGTGTGCCAAGCGGTGCCCGGCAGTTATGACGAGACCCAGCAACAGTTGGCCGCGGCACTGACCGCAGAACAAATTCAGCTGTATTACGACGTGGCCCTGCGTGGCCGCCGTGATCTGCAGGATGCACCGGATAGCCGTGCCGCGTTGGAAATGCTGCTGCTGCGAATGGTGTTGTTTACGCCCAAGGGCGTGCTGGTGCAGGGGGACAGCCCCTCCGCAAAAAAGCCTGAAGCGGCTGCGCCGTCGGCAGAGCCCGGCGGTAAGCCGGATTTGCGTGCGCTGCTGAACAGTACGCCTGCCGCTGCGTCTCCGCCTGCTCCTGTTGCGTCTACCCCCGCTGTGGCTTCGGCCCCTGAGCAGGCCCCGGCTGCGCCCGCGCCAGCCACGCAAGTGGCCCCCGTTGAGGCGGCGGCAGCTCCTGCGCCTACGGATGATCCTCCGCCCTGGGATGAGAGCCCGGCATCCTCTTCGTCAGCCCCTTCGGCCTCTGCTGCGTTGGCCCAGGTGGATGCGCGGCAAACTGAGTCCGCTGCCGAGACATCGCCAGTGGCTGCTGTGCAGCCGCAGAGTGAGTCAGAACCTGTTCCGGAACCAGAGCCTGAGCCGGAAGAAAGTCTGGCGCCGCTGGCGGAGCCGACGGATGAGGCGGAAGTGGCCACTTGGTGGGCAGCGCTGCTGCTGCGCCTGGACGTGGATGGCACGGTGCGCAACATCGCTCGCAATGCGGTGCTGATCAGCCGAGAGGAAAGCGTCTGGACGCTGCGGATCAGCCCCGGGCATCAAGTGCTGGTTAACCGGGAGCGGCTGGAAGAATTGAGCGGTGCGCTGGGTAATTACTTCCAGCGTCGCATTCAGGTTCAGGTGGAATTTGAACAGCAGCCGGGGGCGACCCCGGAGCTGATGGCCGAAGCCCGCCGGCAGGAACTGCTGGTCCAAGCCAAGGACACCCTGCACGCCGACCCGGTGGTGCAGCAGTTGGTCACAACCTTTGCGGGGCGATTGGACGAAGAGAGCGTCACCCCCAAAGAGATAGTGGAATAATAAACGCTGCACGCGGCATGCAACAGGCAACACGGTAAACCGCTTTTGTCTTTTTACCGTGTTGCGTGAAGCGTGCAGCCTGATGCGTTGTTAGTGGAGCAAACAATGGATTTCGATATTAACAATCTCATGCAGCAGGCCCAGGCCATGCAGGAGAAAATGAAGAAAATGCAGGACGAGGCCGCCAATTGGAAGTGGTGGGCGAGTCCGGTGCGGGCCTGGTGAAAGTCACCATGAATGGTCGGCACGATGTGAAAGGCGTGGATATTGATGCCAGCCTGATGAGCGAAGACAAGGAACTGCTGGAAGACCTGCTGGCTGCCGCCGTGAATGATGCGGTGCGCCGGGTGGAAAAACAGCAGCAGGACAACATGCAGAACATGGCGGGTGGCTTTCCCTTTCCGCCAGGCTTCAAACCCTAAGCACTGCGACGAGACGCCGAGACTGTGAAACACGCACCGCTGGTCGACCAGCTGATTAATGCCTTTACCTGTCTGCCCGGAGTGGGCCCCCGTTCTGCCCAGCGCATGGCCTATGCGCTGCTGGACCGCGGCCGCGAATCGGGCGCCGGTTGGGCGATGCGCTCCATGCTGCCATGGACGGCGTGCAGCATTGCCAGCGTTGCCGGAACTATGCTGAAGCAGAACTTTGCCCTGTCTGCGATGATCCGCGTCGCGATGCCTCACTGGTTTGCATCGTTGCGACCCCCGGGGATGTGCTGGCGTTTGAGCAGTCCGGCGAATACCGGGGTCAGTACTTCGTGCTGATGGGGGAGCTTTCGCCACTGGATGGCGTGGGACCCCGTGAGTTGGGGCTGGATGTGCTTGAGCAGCGCCTTAATGAAGGGCAGATCAGCGAGTTAATTCTGGCCACCGGCACCACTGTGGAAGGCGAAGCGACCGCGCATTATGTGCTGGACCTGGCGCAAGATGCCGGGGTCGGGGTTAGCCGTATCGCCCAGGGTGTGCCCATGGGCGGTGAGCTGGAGTTCGTGGATGGTGCCACCCTGGCCCAGGCGCTCAAGGGGCGCCGACCGTTCGAATGAGTGCAGCAAGGCCGAGGTGTCGCACGACACGATAACTCTCTAACGACGCCGTTTTTTCAGGAGAACCCTTCCCCCGGTTCTCCGGCCACCCCGCTGTCTGGCGGCCGGATCGGTCGTTCCACCTTTTTGCTTTGACGAGTCATCTTTCCGTATTTTTCGTTTTGTGCGTGTCGCGTGAAGCCTGCTGCGAATTCATGCTATGTTATCAACCAAGCAAGCGCTAGGTTGAGCGTAATTAACGAACGAAAGGAGGCCCTGTGAGCGCCCTGAACTATTTCAATGAAACCCACCAGATGGTGCGCGATACCGTCCGAAAATTCGTCGAACGAGAAATTCTCCCGGCGGTGGATGATTGGGAAGAGGCCGGGAATTTCCCCGTGAGTTGTACAAGACGGCGGCGAATGCGGGCATCCTCGGCATCAATGCCCCGGAAGAATTTGGCGGGACGGGCGAAGATGTCTTTATGAAGATTGCCGCCTGTGAAGAGCTGGTACGTTGCTCGTCGGGCGGGCTTTGCGCAAGCCTGGGCTCTCTGGATATTGGATTGCCGCCGGTCTGGAAGTGGGGCAGTGATGCCATGAAACAGCGGGTTATTCCCGAGGTGATCAATGGTGACAAAATCTCCGCTCTGGCGATCACTGAGCCCAATGGCGGCTCTGACGTGGCGAACCTGCAAACTCGTGCCGTGCGAGAGGGCGACCATTATGTGGTGAACGGTGCCAAGACCTTTATCACCAGTGGTGTGCGTGCGGACTATTACACCGTGGCGGTGCGTACCGGGGATAAGGGGTACGGCGGTATCAGTTTGCTGCTGGTCGAGAAGGGTACGCCAGGCTTTACGGTAGGCCGCAAGTTGAAAAAAATGGGTTGGTGGGCGTCGGATACCGCAGAGCTGTTCTTCGAAGATTGCCGGGTGCCGGCGGAAAACCTGATCGGCCCGGAAAATGGCGGCTTCTACTGCATCATGAGTAACTTCCAGATGGAGCGTTTGATCCTGGCTGTGACAGCTAACAGCACCGCTCAGTTGGCGCTGGATGAAGCCATGAAATATGTGAAGGAGCGGGAAGCCTTTGGCCGACCCTTGCCGGGTTCCAAGTCACTCGCCACAAGCTGGCGGAAATGGCCACGGACGTAAAAGCCAGCACCGAGTTTACCTACCGGGTGGCGGCTCAGATCGCGGCCGGTGAGAACTGCGTGCTGGATGTGTCCATGGCGAAGAATGTGGCCACTCGCTGTGCCGATCGGGTGACCTATGATGCGGTGCAGCTCTTCGGCGGCAGCGGTTACATGCGCGGCACGATTGTCGAACGCCTGTACCGCGACAACCGCATTCTCTCCATCGGCGGCGGCACCCATGAAATCATGAATGAGGTGATTGCCAAACAGATGGGACTTTAAGAGACGCGACACGCTTCATGCTGCACGCAACAGCGCGGGACCGAGAGTGTCGCAATCTGAAACGCAAGAGGCCGCGTCCATGAGTTTGGGCGCGGCCTCTTTGTTGTTAAGCGTGCCTTGCGTGATGCATGCAGCGTGGTGCGTCTCCCTTTAAGTGCACTCTGCCCGTGCCGGTTCCATCTTGCAGCGAACCTTGCGCAGCAGGGTCAGCATTTTCTGGTCGTAGTAGCCTTCATCGCGGAGCTGATTGCGGGCTTCCTGCATCATCACTTCGTACTCGGCCTTGTCCGCGTCGGGGATTTCTACCCACCAGTGTTCGGCTACCTGCTCGGCTTCTTTGTCCAGTTGATCGGTAATGCGGTGCAGGTTTTGTAGAAATACTCCCGGGATTTTTGCGCCATTTCCGCAGGGAACCTGTCTTTTTTGGCGATCAGCTGAATGGTCAGTTGGGCCAGCGGATAGTTGATGATGCCACCGTCAGGGCTCAGGCCCTTGTACAGCTCCAGCGCGTTGTAGGCGATCAGTGGCGCGGCAATCACGTCCACTACGCCATTGTTGAATTTGGTGGAAAAATTGGTGATGTCCGAAGCAACGGGCGTGGCACCGACCTGGGAAACCAGTTTGGCCTGGGTTTCATCATATTCCAGCACGGCGACCTTCTTGCCGGCGGCCTTGGCCAGGGAGTTGACCTGGCGGTCGTTCACGAACACATACGCGGCACCGGCCGGTGCAATCCCCATGATCTGATACGAACCCTGTGATAGTTTGTCTGCGCTCTGGGGATGGGAGAGAACCTGTAAAACTACTTTCATGTGATCCATGGAAGGGATGGCGCCAATAGAATCGACGGTGCCGGCGTACTTGTTGAATGCCCGGCCGCGGATGCCGGTAATCAATGAAGCATCACACACCGGCCTTCAAATCTTCAGCAGCAATGGCTTCGTTGGTGTAGGGCACCAGCTCGGTTTCCAGGCCCCACTCCAGCGCGGCGGCTTTCCAGTCCTTCATGGCGCCCATTACCGGGCCTACATTACCGACAATATCGAATACGCAGATTTTGCGTTTAATGGTCTCTGCCTGTGCGGTAAACGGCGCAGATAAAGCACAAATGGCCAGAACGGCGGTAAACAGCTTCTTCATCAGTGGGTTCCTGTTTGTTATTGCTGGTATCTCTGCTGATGGGCAGTCATTTCGATACTAGGGACGTCGTGCGAGAGCGCAATGCCTTTAATGTCGTGCTTAAAGGCGTTCGGGTCAATCAGGGCTTGAGTCAGGCGCGATGTTGGCGACGAACGTCTCCCGGGTTGCGCCCGGTCCAGTTTCGGTAGGCCTTGCTGAAGCTGGATGGATCGCTGTAACCAAGGAGGCTGGCAATTTTTTCCAGGGACATGCAGGTTTCTTTCAGGTATCGGGTGGCAAAGGTTTCCCGCACCTTGTTGCGAATACCACTGAACGCGGTTCCTGCCACGGATAGATGCCGGCGTAATGAGCGGGGGCTCATGTCCAGCTTCTCAGCGATGATTTCCAAAGAGCTGTTGCGCCCAGGGTCATTGAGGATCGACTGCCTGACCAGGTTGACTACTCGCAGGCTGTCGTTTGTATCCAGCTGTTTTCGGGAGCGGGCGGTGGCGAGAAAGTTGGCCATGCTGGCATCATCGATTCTGGGCTGATGCGGCGAGATCGACATGACAATTCGGTTAGTCGGGCGATTGAAATGAATGGCCACATTGTCAGCTAGCTTGTTCCAGCTGAGTGATTTGTCCGGGCAAGGGAAATCACATTCAAAGGTGAAATCCCGGCAAATTTGCGTGCCCAGTGAATAAATGCTGCCCATGTAGATGCTGATAATGGTTGGTCTTAGTTCTGCGTAATCCCAAGCGTCACTCAGACCGATAGTAATGATGTCGCCAGTGAACTGAATATCCATATCCATGAGAGGAATGGACACGCGAAGGTACTGGACGACCATTCTTGCCAGCTTGCGAGGGTCATGTTGCCGCAGCAGGGCGAATCCTAAAATGCCGTGGCCGTGAAGATCCAGTTGCTGACCAAATCGAAATCCCGCTGTGACATCGTTTAGCAGAATGCTGCCCTTGCGCAGAACGTGACAGACCTGGCGAATGGTCATTTGGGTGTCCGGATCGTTCACGGTATTCAAATCAAGGCCGGAATTTTCGAGCACTGACGTACCAGTTATTCCGTGAGTTTGTACGAATCGTAAATAATGTCGACCGTAATGGGAGGAAACGAGAGGGAACGTCTAAAGCTCGTCCCTGGTTTTTCATGGGTTCATTTTCGATTAACAACTGGGCAAATGGTTCAAAGTTGCATAAAGGCATTTCACAAAAAAAACACCTTAGCGATAAGTAAAAAAGATTTTGCCATTTTTAACAAAAAAATGGCCGTTTTTACTATTAAGCCAGTGAGCATTGCTGGCCATGATTGCGCCGGCTTTCACATCAAGAATAAACAGGGGGTGCCGTAATGCAAAGGGAAAAGAGTCACAGATTGAAAGCGCGCTATGTTCCTATCTCTAAAGTATCAGTACCAATGATACGGCGAATGTATGAGGTGTATTCAGGGTACTACGACAATGTTGGTCTTGAACTATTTTGTGATGACTTGTCGGAAAAAAATGGGGTGTTGCTGGTTGAGGATCGGGCCTCAAAAAAGGATTGTCGGTTTCTCTACCATGAAAACCTTGGACCTTCGTGCAGGAAACAAAACCGTCAAAGGGATTTTTAGCGGGGATACGATCATTGAGCAGGAGTATTGGGGCAGTAAAGCACTTCAAGTGGCTTTCTTCCTGCGTCTTATTCGTGAAAAGTTGCGCCACCCCTTCCGGCCCATGTTCTGGTTGTTAATCTCCAAGGGCTACAAAACCTATTTATTGATGGCGAATAATTTTTATAACTATTACCCGAATTCCGCGAGCCACTGTGAAAGGCTTGAGGGTCTGGTAGACAACTACTGTGATCAGCTTTTCAAACCCTATTATTGCTCAAATAAACGCATTCTGGATTTTGGCGAGGGTTATACTCACCTGAAATCCAATGTGGCGACTATTTCCGATGAAATGCGCGCCGAGAATGACAAGATTCATTTTTTCGAGAAGCGAAACCCCTCCTGGGAGCGGGGCACGGAATTGCCCTGCATCGGTGAAGTCAGCTATGCCCTCATTTTTAAATACCCTTTTGCGCTTCTGGGTAAGTTGCGAAGAAAGCAGCGAAGGACGCCGGTGCCTGCTATAGCGGCCAATAACTAGGATCAATGGGGTATTAATGTTCGGTCATCGATTATTGAAGCTGGCCACCGGTTCAGGTGAACGCCGCTTTGCCTCCTCGCGCCAGTCCCTGCAACAGGTCCAGCGGGAAAACCTGTCCCGGCTTTTGAGTCAGGTGGCGGGTACGCCAATGGCCCAGCAGACGGGTTTGCTGGCAGGGATGAGTTGGGAAAAATTTACGTCAACGCAACCGGTGACCGATTACGATCACTGGCGTCAGGCCATTGAAGGGCAGCGTACTCTGGGCGAGCAGGGGTTAAGTCGCTCCCCGGTTAGTCGCTTCCAGCCAACCAGCGGATCGACGTCGGCAATTAAGTGGGTCCCTTATACAAAACAGTTTCTTGGGGAGCTGGATAACGCGATTAGCCCTTGGGTGGTCGACCTTTACAGGCAATTTCCGCGCCTGTTAAAAGGGCGCCATTACTGGTCCATGTCCTGGGTGCCCACCTCATTGCGGGAAAGTATGAGCGAGGAGATCAACGATGATCTGCAGCTCATGTCGTTGGGTAAACGGCTACTGGCAGGGGCGACGCAAGCGGTGCCGCAGAATGTGTCTTTGGCTCGAACCTCCGATGATTCCCTGTTTGCGACCCTTGCCTGGCTGGCGGCGGATCCATCGCTGTCGATGATGTCTATCTGGAGTCCTACCTTTGGGTTGGGAATGCTGAAAGACATGGCGCGCTGGCGGGAAGAACTGGCTGATGTGCTTGGCAGTGGACAGTGGGGGCAACGCATGGCAGGTGTAAAAAATGCCGGCTGTCCCAAGTCGCCGAAGGCGGCGGCTATGTTGCGCGAATGGGATGGTGCCTTGAGCCCGGATTTCTTTCGCACCCTGTGGCCATCGCTGGCGCTGGTCAGTGCATGGGATACCGCCGCTTCCGGCCCCTGGGCGAAACAGCTCCACGAGCTTCTTCCCCAGGCGAGCTTTCAGGGTAAGGGCTTGTGGGCCACAGAAGGGGTGGTAACGATCCCATATCAGGGCCGGCACACCCTTGCCTACCAAAGCCATGTGTATGAATTCCAGAATCCGGACGACGGTTGTGTCTATGCCCCTTGGGAGTTGGAGATCGGCCAGGAGGTAATGCCTTTGCTGAGCACCGGTAGCGGGTTATTGCGTTACCGACTGAAAGACTTGGTACGAGTGGATGGTTTCAACCAGGGGGTGCCTGTGCTGACTTTCCTGGGGCGTGCCGGCACCACTGACCTTGTGGGGGAGAAGCTCACTGCTCCGGCACTGGATACCGCGATTGCGTCGCTGTCACTACCAGACGCAGTAACGCCGGTGTGTACTGTGGCGGTGGATGATGCCGGGCAGGGGAAACCGGGTTATCTATTGTTGCTGGAAGGGCAGGCGGACCGGCCTGGGACGATTGCCGAAAAAGTGGAAGACCAGCTGCAACAGCATTTCCACTACCAATTGGCCCGCAATCTGGGTCAGCTTGAGCCGCTGCGATGTGTTGTGCATCCGGGCATGCGCGAGCGCTATCTGCAGCAGTGCCGAGAGCGCGGCATGATCGAAGGCAATATCAAGATGGAGTCCCTGCAATACTGGCCTGGGCCATTGCCGTCGTGGTTGTCCGCATTGACGAAAGTCCCTGCGGTAGCCGACAGGGAACCGGCGCTGTGAGCTATCAGATTCGGCCTGCCTGTGACGCTGACAATGATGCCATCCTGTCGTTGCTACAGGGGACACCCCAGCAGGGGATGATCACCCTGAATTTCGAACGTCAGCCGGATTATTTTCGTGGCGCACGGGTAACCTGTGAGCAACCTGATGTATGGGTGGCAGAACCCCGTGACGCCCAGGGAACTGTGGGGGCAGTCTATAACGTGGGTTGGCGTAATCTCTGGATTAATGGCCAGGTGCGTCCCATCCGCTATGCCCATGATCTGCGCATCGCGCCGGAATTCAGAAATGGCATGATTCTGCATCGTATGTTTCGGCATCTGCGCAAGCAGCTGGCGGAAGGTGAATGGATGCAAACCACGGTGCTCAGGGGCAACGACGCTTCTCTGTCTACGGTGGCCAGTGGCCGTGCGGGTTTGCCGGTGTATTACCCGGCAGGAACCATTGAAACCAGTATGCTCTATACCCGTTCCCGGCGGGTAAAACCGCCGGCGGAAGTGTCGGTACGTCAAAGCTGCGCGGAAGATCTCCCCGCCATTGCGGCACTGCTAAAGAAAGTCGGCCAACAGAAACAGTTTTTCCCATGCTGGGATGTGGATCGTCTGCAAGGCGACGACTATTGCTACGGCTTGGGACCCAATAACTTTCTTTGTTTGTGGGTCGGCGATGAGCTCAAGGGTGTAGTGGGTTTCTGGGACCAGAAAGCCATCAAGCAGACTCGGGTGCTGGGCTATAGCCGTGGCATGGGGTTGTTGCGACACCTGTATAGCTCCCACAGCATGTTGCGCGGCGGAATGCGCCTGCCGCCACCAGGGGGAGTGTTGTCCTACCTGACGCTGCACAGCGTGGCGGTGGAAAATGACGACCCGGAATGGCTGCGGTTATTGCTGGATTATGCGGTCAGCCATTTCCATGGCCAGTACGACGCACTGGTATGTGGCTTCTTCGCCAATGATCCATTGGCCCGCGTTGCCGCCCGTTACCGACGCCAACTGCTGCTGAGTGAACATTTTTTGGTGAGCTATGATGGCGACCCCCGCGAGCAGCTGGACAGCCATCGGCCATGGTACGTGGAGATCGCCAGACTGTGATGGCAACGTCGACGGATTATATCGGTATGTGGTACCGGGCCCGCGCTCAGCTTAGGCGTGGATGACCGGATCGAGTTCATGTTCATCAATCCTGCCAGCGGCGATCGACGTACCGTGGCCCTGCGTCACCGGCATTACGATGGCGCCGCAGGGATTCAAGTATCGGCTCGCCAGTTGGGTATGCAGCCGCCACAGGCAGCGGCCACCGGTCAACGCAAGGCACCCGGGTTTTGGCGTCGCTGGCAGGGGGCGCCGGAATCGCGTCAGGCGGCAACGCCACAGTGGCGGCAGCAATCTGTCTCTGGCAAAGACCATCGTGAGCCGGTGGTGCAGTGGCTGAGCCGTGAGCAAACGAAGGCGCTTTACCGGCTCGCTGGCGAGCAGAAAGTGTCGGTGAACAGCCTCTTGTTACTTGCTCTGCATCGGTCTATCTCCGCGACTCTGTTAGAGACAGGTCAGCCAGGGAGTTGGTGTTTCCCGGTGAACATGCGCAATAGTCTGGCGGGCCCCCAGCCGGAGATGAATCTATCCAGCGCTTTCTATATGACGGTTGCCGAGGACGATAATCCGGAGCATATCGACCGTTCCATCCGCGCTCACCTCAAGGCGAATGTGCATTGGCGCTATTGGCATCTGGCTCGCATTGGCCGCTGGATTGGCCAGCGTGGTGTGAATTGGTTGTGCGAAAGATTGTTGAACGGCCCTCAGCACTTGGGGTCGTTTTCCAGTCTGGGCGAATGGCAGATGAACTTTGCGTCGGCGGGCATGAACGACGATACCGTGTTTGCCTGTTGCGGGCCGGGCAGCCCCACCCACCCGGTGGCGAATGGTGTAGTTGTGGTCAATGGATGCATGAGTCTGGCGTTGAAACTCCATTCTTCCCTGGGGGCGCAGCAAAGCGAGGCTGAACGCTGCTTGCAACACTGGGTTAATGGACTGGGAGTGGCTGAATGAGCGGGCCTGCCGTTTTTCGTTTTTTTAGCTTGCGGGCATTGGTGGCGATACTTGCCATCGTGGCGATGGCGCTGGCGGTTTGGTCTCTCT
>UEXL01000287.1_pt1 | contig 15651 bp, 27 predicted proteins | sample 1796671 | NCBI WGS metagenome assembly UEXL01 (sample SAMEA4772471, study PRJEB27181) | metagenome
AACAGATACCTTAAGTCGTCCGAGCGGGAAGCTATGTCTCCACGAACCAAAGAGACACCATATGATGAATCAAATATATCGTACAAAAATAGCCCTACGCTAGTAAAGCGTGGATATAACGCTGCCATCAAGGGTAAGGAATACCCCCGGCATACCTCGCAGAGACGAAGAGAAAAACCCTTGACAAACAGCGCCAGCATGTTATATTACTAATGGAGGTAATGATGACAAAGGTATTCAAGGCTTGCTTCACTTTCGCTATTTTCATTGGGTTTTACTTTTTTGGTTACGCAACCGTAGCGATGGTGCATACGCACTTTTTGCAGCCAGACCAGTCCGAACAAACTGTGAGCATCGAAGAGCTAGCTAAGGCTTTCGATGAAGAGCGCGAAAGCGCTACGCCTTGGGAAACATGTGAACAGGAGGCAGAGTGAAAATAGCACACATTGCTGATACTCATATCAAAAATCTAAAGTATCACGAAGACTACCGCGCCTGCTTTGAGCAGATGTATGAAATCTTGCGAGAGCAACAACCGCATTACATTATTCATTGCGGCGACATCGCACACACCAAGACCCAAATCTCTCCAGAGTTTGTAGAGATGGCGTCTGACTTCTTTACTAATCTTTCAAAGATTGCTACGACCTTTGTGATTCTCGGCAACCATGATGGTAACCTGAAGAACAGCAGTCGCCAGGATGCCATCACGCCTATCATTCAGGCGCTTGATAGCCCTTACATCAAGTTGCTCAAGAACTCCGGCGAGACTCGCTTGGCATACGGAGACATCGTAGTAAATGTTCTTTCCGTGTTTGACCGAGATAACTGGGTTCAGCCTACCGATCCAGACAAGATTAACATCGCACTCTATCACGGCGCTATCTCTAATTGTCAGACTGACGCTGGCTGGACGATGGAGCACGGTGAGGACAACCTCTCTATCTTTGAAGAGTTTGACTTTGCGATGCTTGGCGACATTCACAAGCGTCAGTTCCTTGACGATGAAGGTCGCGTATACTACGCGGGCTCCACAATCCAGCAGAACCACGGTGAAGAAGACGACAAGGGCTTCTCAATCTGGACAATCAATTCTAAGGACGACTGGGATGTCGAGCACTTTACGCTCCAGAACCCTCGCCCATTCATCACAGTAGAACTTACACGCACAGGCAAGATTCCACGAAAGGCGACGGTGCCAGCAAACGCACGCTTGCGCATTGTAAGCGACAATAACTTGTCGCTCGATGTCATGCGCAAAGCAGTCGATGTTGCCCGCCATAAGTTTAGCCCAGAGTCTATCTCGTTCTTAAACAGAGCAGCAGGTAAGCGCGGCAACGTAGAAGAGATTACCGATGGGCTTGGAATTCAGAACCTCCGAGACCCAGAAGTACAGCAAGAGTTGATCGCAGAATATCTTAAAGACTATCAGGTCAAGTCCGATGTTATGTCTATCATCTATGATCTAAATTCTAAGTATAACCAACAGGTTGAGTCAAAAGAAGATATTAGTCGCAATGTAAACTGGGAACTTATCAACTTTGAATGGTCTAATCTGTTCAACTACGGCGAGGGTAACTCTGTTGACTTTCGCAAAATCAACGGCATCACGGGCATCTTTGGTAAGAACTTCTCAGGCAAGTCATCTATCATCGATGCCATTCTATTTACAACTTTCAACACGACCAGCAAGAACGAACGCAAGAACGTCAATGTCGTAAACCAGAATTGCGATTGGGGTGAGGTAAGGTCACAATTGCCATCGGCAACAAGAGCTACACCATTCATCGCAAGGTCGAGAAGTATGAGAAGAAGTCAAAGGGCGAAACCTCTATTGAAGCCAAGACTTATCTTGACTTTTCTGTGTTGATCCTGTGACTGAAGAGACTACATCGCTAAATGGTATCACCCGTAACCAAACCGACGCAAACATTCGTAAGCACTTTGGGACGATTGATGACTTTCTTATTTCGTCTATGTCATCTCAGCATGGCGCTCTTGCTTTCATCAACGAGGGATCAACTAAGCGCAAGGAGATTATCGCTAAGTTCTTGACCTTCAGTTCTTTGACAAGAAGTTCAAGCTAGCTAAAGAGGACGCTCAGTCGTCCAAGGTCTGATGAAAAAGCTACAGGGACGAGACTACGATAAAGAAATCCAAGACGCCCAAGATGTGCTTGAGGGCTACAAAGCAGACGTATTGAAGGTAGAGACAAACAAGCTCAAGTTGGAAGCAACCCTTCAGTTCGCCAACGACAACATGCTTGAGCTATCTCAGAAGATTGCCAACATCCCAACAGATGTGATTGACATCCACGAGGTTCAGTCCGAGATCAAAAGACAAAAAATAAAATAATTTCTTTGTCTGATTCCATCGTTGATGACGGCAACGACTACATAGTGAAAGGGAACGACTCACCAAGATCAATAATCTTCTAAAACTCTTGACTATCAAAGTCTTGCGAGTTCTCTTGTAAGCATTGAAGAATCTGAAAACGAACTTCAATCTTGCACACAAAGGCTAGAGGTTGCAACCGAAAAAAAGAAATTACTAGAAGACATACCTTGCGGCACTGCATACCCTGCTTGTAAGTTCATTCGTGATGCTCATGTAGCCACAGCGGTTATTCCAGAAACGGAAAGCAAAATCGAAGAAATAGAAAAGCTACTCTCTGATCTTAATCCTAAGATTGTGAGAGACCACCTAGACAAGTATCGCAAGCTTGAAAAAAAGCAAATTGAGACTGAGAGTCTAATCAAAGACTTGCAGTTGGGGATAGAACGCAGGCGTCGGCTCTTGATAGGCATAACACCTTGATAGAGGAACTAGCACAAAAGCAAGCTTCTTATAACGACAACAAGGAAGCAATCGAAAACTTAGAAAAACTACTAAAGGAGAAAGAGTTATATGCCAAAGAATCGAAATCCATTGAGGAACAAGTTGAGTCAAATAGCCAGGAGAAGATTGATCTTTATAAATCTCTCGGCTCAGAAGAACAACGAATCGAAGACCTCAAACAAAGAAAGTAGAGTTCCAGTCAATCCAATCGGAGTATTCATCGTATGATTTATTCTTGCGATGTATGCATCCGAACGGAATTGCTTATGACATCATCAAACAGAAGTTACCAGTAATCAACGAAGAGATTGGAAAGATCCTATCAAATGTTGTAGACTTTGAGATCTTTTTGAGACATCTGGCAACAAGTTTGATATTTTTATCAAGCACCCCAAGCACGAGGCTCGACCTATTGAGATGGCGTCAGGTGCCGAGAAGACTATGGCTGCTATGGCTATTCGTCTTGCTCTGCTGTCTGTGTCTTCTCTGCCCAAGAGCGACCTGTTCATCTTGGACGAGCCTGGAACTGCTTTGGACGAAGAGAATATGGCAGGATTTATTCGGATCTTGGAACTAATTAAGGTGTATTTCAAGAACGTCTTGCTGATTTCTCACCTTGATTCTCTCAAGGATTGTGTAGATATGCAGATTGTGATTGAGAAAGAAGCAGGTTTTGCAAAGGTAAATCAATGAGTAACGAGTTTGACTTTCTGCCACCAGCAGAAGCACCCCCATCATTCAACCAAGAAAAGGACCACTTCCACGAAGAAGTAGAAGCGGAAGACTTTGGTATGGTTGAGGACTTCGGATTACAGATGGAATACTCTGACGAAGATATGCTCCCCGAGAACACAGCGCCATCATCTATAAATGTGGGCTTTGTTGGTGTTGGCGGCGGCGGCAACAAGATGGCAATGCTATGATTGAGTTGGGCTTCAACAAGACCCTGATGGTCAATAGCACAGGCAAGGACATTCCGAAGAACGTAGAAGAAGAGCACGTCGTTCTTATTCCCGACTCTGACGGCATCGGCAAGAACATGTTCTAACACAGAACGGCGCTATTGTAGAAGACGCCCTGCGCATCAAGTTTGGCAAGGTTGACTGGCTGTTCGTTATGGCAGGTGGCGGTGACAGGTTCATCCGTAGTTGCTCTCCAGCCTGTGTTTGAGCGCTACCTACAATCTGTTCAGGCAAGCGGCAAGGTTGTCTACATCGTCTCTTGGCAACAACAGGAGAATCTTAATTGAATCGCCCGTAACGCCCTGTCGGTCAATGATGGCACACCATACCCACATAGAAGAGCACGTCGTTCTTATTCCTGACTCTGACGGCATCGGCAAGAACATCTCCTACGGCAAAGAAGTTCTAACACAGAACGGCGCAGTTGTAGAAGATGCCCTCCGCATCAAGTTTGGTAAGGTTGACTGGCTGTTCGTTATGGCTGGTGGCGGCGGAGGCACAGGTTCATCCGTAGTTGCCCTACAGCCTGTCTTTGAGCGCTACCTACAATCTGTTCAGGCAAGCGGCAAGGTCGTCTACATCGTCTCTTGGCCAACAGCACAGGAGAATCTTAACCCTACAATCGCCCGTAACGCCCTGTCACTCGCCAACGATGTTACCCCCTACCCACACATCATTCTGGATAACGAGAGAGCCACGCGCCTCCTACGCGGTCGCATAGGGATGCTGGGAATGTATCCAGTCGCAAACACGCAGTTTGCTAAGTCATTCGCACAGATCCTCAAACTATCTACCGAAGACTCCCCGATTCAGTCGTTTGATTCCAAGGACTTGGAGACTTGCTTCAGCAAGGACGGGCGAGCCTTTATTGGTTCTACGATGATTAAAGATCCGAACACAGGCAAACTCGGCACAACTATTATGCATAACTGCATGAACCGCTCTGCTTGCCCCTCCACCCAAGGGCAAAGCCGCAGCAGGCTCGCTTATCCTCGTAGCAAGCGAAGAGATGGTTGCTGACCCGCGCGTGTCCAAGCACCTTGAGTCTGCGATTGCTTATGTCGGCGGTCGGTGCGAAACACTTTTCTCTGGCGTTTATGTCCGAAAGAATGTCCCTGGGTTGATTGCGATACTAAGTATGAATGGGATTGAAAAAGGAAAATAAATAAATGAAAATAACAAAAGCCAAACTAAAACAAATTATCAAAGAAGAACTCCAAGTAGTCCTCACGAATGAAGAGGTTGAGGAGATGTTTGGCGAAGAAGTCCGCGCCGAAGTAGAGGCGATGGAGAGCAAAGAGATTACCAAAGAAGCAATAATGGAAGAGATCCAATCCGATCCTGCGCTTCTTGACGCAATCGACAAACTAACAGATTCTATTGATGGGCTAGATGTTAGCATTGACTTCTTGTCCTCCGCATTCACAGGCGAGTCTGGCGTCTCTATTGGCGCAGCACAACGACAACTTGGTCGTGCTTACAGACCAAAAGCTCGCCCTATGCCTGAGCCTGTTAGAGAATCTGAGCAGTTCAGAGATCAACAGAAGATGGACGATGCCCAGTCAGTCGCAGGACAACAGATGTCGTTTGAAAGATGGATAGCTACTGCTTACAATAATGGTGCCCAGATCGACGACAACTCTCCAAATCCCTACGATGCTTGGATGAGTGGTCAATCACCAGAAGATTATGCTAACGCATTAAGCGAGGGCTTGTTTGGTGGAGAGTTTGGAAAGAAAAAAGAAACACCCACCACCCGCAAGCCAAGCAACACAGATAAGAAGACACCTCAAGACAAGCTTGATAGATTCTATTCTGCTGTAAACAAGAAGATGGAAGAGAAAAAAATTATCTAAGCCTGAGAAAAAGGAAAAAGAGAGAGTAGTTAAAGGTATGAAGAAATCCAAGGGTGACTTCAAGCAACGCTATGGCGATGACGCCGAAAGCGTAATGTACGCAACGGCGACAAAGATCGCAAAGGATAAAAAATGAAAATCAAAAAATCAGAGCTACTCGCTCTAATCAAAGAAGAGATTATGGATGAGATGCGTGGTCTCACGATGATGGACGACCCCACGGACGACGATGCTGTTCCATCAGGAATGGAGCATGGCGGTGCTATGGATCAGGTCGGTAAAGAAATAGACGATATGATTACAGTTGAAATGGATGATGCCATCTCTATGCTCTCCAACTATCTCGTAACATCACAAGCTAGCAGAGACCCAAGAAAAGCAGCCGCTATGGGAATGGAGATTTTGCATAACGCTGGCTTGCGTTTCCCCGATCAATCAACACTTGAGAGAATGATTGCGGCAGATGATGGTATAATGCAAGAAGGTATGGACGCCGAATCTATGCAGGTTGTTGCTGATGCTGTCCAGAAGATGGCACCGCTACTTGGTGCTATGTCTCTACCAGTTCTCATTGGACTTATCTACGAGAAGCTAAAAGAAATGGGTGCTAAATGATGAGCAAAGAGCAGAAGCAAGCATTACTCGACAGAGGCATTCAAAAACTAACTTCCCGCAAACTGCTTGTGTGGCTTACTGCTACAGGTCTTATGGCTTGGGGCGGACTAGAATCAGCAGACTGGGTTATTATCTCTGGTCTTTATCTCGGTGGTCAATCCGTAATTGACGCTATTGTAAAGCTCAAGGGACTTGATTGAAAGAAAAGATTCTAGCATTCTGCTTAAAACACTGGAAGGAGATCGGGCTTGTCCTGCTCCTTCTTGTTGTGTTTGGTAAAAGCCGTTATGACGTGCTCAACATTATCAAAGCGCACGAAGTCTCGCAGCAATCACTAAAGACACAGATAGAAGAGTTACAGGGCATCCACGCCGAAGAGTTAGAGCAGCGTGATAAAGCTCTTGAAGAATACAGAATAAGAAATGCGAAGCTTGAAATGCGCTATCAAGATGCCTTGATTGATTTATCAAACGAGATTGATAAAAAGAAAGAGCGCGTCATAAGAAATTACAGGGAAGACAAAGAAGCCCTCATAGTTCAGATAGAAGACATCTACGGATTCACTTATGTTCCTTAGTTTATTATTTATGATCTCGACTGCTGGCGCAAGCCCAGAGTTCTCTATTGTTGATGAAGGTGCCCCGTCTCCCATAGAGGGAGTTGTCTTTAACCCCGAGGCTTTGTCCGAGGTTCTTACAGCGCCACAGCGCGCGAAAGAAGAGTGCGAGATCGAATGGACGAGAACACTTGAGAAAAAAGAAAGCGATTTTACTTTTGAATTAGAAAGAGGTGATAAGATATAACTCTCTCAATAAAAAGCACAACACTATGGTAATAGAGAAAGACACCGAAATCGCTGAACTTCAGAAGATCATCAAGAAACAATCTCCAGCCTATAAATGGGCGTGGTTTGTTGGTGGTATTGCTCTAGGCGGTGCTACTTATTATGGTATTCAGCAAACTCTAAATGTCAATAATCCATAGAATACAACCACCGATGAGCGTATCTACTCCGCTAGGAGAAGGGTGGGCTCATTTTCTTGTTGACTATGGGCACGATTGGAATACTTGTTGGATTATCCAGATTTACCAGACAGGCGAAATAAAACACTTTGATTCCAACGACATAAGAATAAATGGTAACCCAACTTACGGAACAGAGAATCCAAACTTTTTTACACAGGACTCAACAAAAGGCAATTAAATGAGTAAAGACCAAGATTACATAGTCAAGGTAGAACAAGCCATAGCCAAGAAGTATGGCGACGAGACCATCCAGAATCCTAAAGCCGATTGGGATGAGACCAAAGAAAAAGTTTATCTAGAGCAGATGCGAGAACTCTACAAGAAACAAAAGAAAAACGACGAAGCCAACGATAAAGTAGAACTAAATGGAATAAAGGTTTCAAGAAAACTACTTAATAGAGAATCCAAGACAGGTTGTCCTGTTTGTGGAATTTTCGCACTCTGCCCGTGATGATGTATCTCTTGTAAAGTTTGACTGCTGCTACAAGTGCTACATCAAATGGGTAGAAGGTAGAGAAGAAAGATGGCAACAAGGATGGCGACCAAATGAAAGCTGAAGATTTAAGAGAACTAATCAGAGAAGTTCTTAAAGAACAAGAAGAAGCCCAAGTTGACGATAAGGGCGCAACCAAACTAAAGACTGGCTCTATGTCTGGTTCTCAGAGACTAAGAAATCGAGAGAAAGAATCACAGGGACCGACGCTGAGTTCACTCCGCAAGAACAAAAGATTGTAGATCAACTTGAAAAGTTCATCGCCGACCTCGCAGCCAAAGAAGGTGTAGACCTTCTACAGCACAGAGCTTTCTTAGAGAGAGCCATGAAATTGATTCAACAAAGAATGATCAAAGAAGGACATCAAGTGATGGTGGCATAGAAGATGACGACCACGAAGTTGAAATGGCTCTCTCTGATTTACACAAACTAGAAGAATACGCCCCACAGGTAGCCCAGCTTGCTTCGCAATATTCTGACCTCCCGGTTGGGTTCAATCAAAAATTACTCTCGCTGCTGACTATTTAGGGAAAGTCTACCACTATTTAGATGGCAAGCAAAACAAAGGAATGGAATAATGGCTACAGTTTACGAAATCGTCCAGGGCTTATCACAAGCCGCAGCAAACGCCTACGACGGCGCAATGACCGAAGATGGCGAGCCCATCAAGGCAGGTCTAAAGAGAGAAGAGGGTGATCCCCTTATAGATAAGCGAGTAATGGACGGCTTCAATGTCAAGTTCCACGGCAACATGATGAGACTATCTTACATGTCTGAGGTCACCCTCAAAGAAGTTTACGCCAACGGTTTTGAGTCTGATGTCGAATCACAGATGGCTGAGATTGTAAAGTTCCTCAAGAAAGAAGCCCGCAAGATTACTGGCTCTACTGTCAAGCTCACCAAAGAAGGCGAGATCGACATCCGTGTTGAGAACTCTTCAAGAGTCCGCTCTTGGGTTACAGCCGTTATGGAATACAAAGTTGGCGGAATGGAAGAGGTCTCCGTTGTTGGCGAAGCCACCGAAGACAAACTTGCTGCTGGCTGGGAAGCCTTTATGAAGCAAGGCGGTCTAGGCAAACGTCCCCGAACGACAAGAGACCAAAGAACTCCGGCAAGAAAGACTAAAGAAAGATGAATGCCGAGACTAACAAAAAAACAAATTCTCAAAGAAGTCGTTAAGTGCGGTAAAGATCCTTCTTACTTCCTGAAAAACTATGCCCGCATCTCTCACCCGATGCACGGGCTTATGTTGTTTAAGACCTATGATTATCAGGATGTCCTGCTAAACGACTTCAATGACTATCGTTTCAACATCATCAACAAGGGTCGTCAGCTAGGCATCTCAACGATTACGGCTGGCTACATTGTTTGGATGATGTTGTTTCATCGCGACAAAGCCATCCTCGTTATGGCTACCAAGTTTGAAACCGCAGGTAACTTGGTTCGCAAAGTCAAAACATAATGAAGAACCTTCCTGACTGGATCAGGATCGCAAGCATTACGACAGACAACCGCACGTCTTTTGAGTTGTCTAATGGTTCTTCTATCAAGGCTGCCTCTACCTCTGGTGATGCTGGTCGTTCCGAAGCACTATCACTACTCGTGCTTGACGAGGCAGCACACATCGAGGGGCTAGACGATCTATGGACTGGTCTCTATCCAACACTATCTACTGGTGGTCGCTGCATCGCCATCTCCACGCCGAATGGTGTCGGTAACTGGTTCCACAAAACCTGCGTAGGTGCCGAGAGTAACGACAATAATTTTAACCTCACAACGCTTATGTGGGATGTTCACCCCGAGAGAGATGAAGAGTGGTTCAAGAAAGAAACCAAGAACATGTCCAGAAGACAGATCGCACAGGAGTTGGAATGTAACTTCAACACCTCTGGTGAGACTGTTATTGATCCTGCTGGGATCGAATGGATGATGTCTTTGGTCAAAGAACCAAAGCATAGGACTGGCTTTGATAGAAACTTTTGGATCTGGGAAGAGCACGATCCAAGCTGCAATTATCTTATTGCTGCTGATGTTGCGAGAGGCGATGGCGCTGATAGTTCTACATTCCACATTCTGAAATTAGAAACGATGGAGATCATCGGAGAATACCAGGGCAAACCCACACCTGATCTTTACGCCAACATGCTCAATCAAGTCGGTCGAGAATTTGGAAACGCAATGATGGTCGTGGAAAACAATTCTATTGGCTACACAGTAATAGACAAACTTATCGAGTATGATTATCCTAATCTCTACTGGTCTGTTAAGTCTACACACCAATACATTGACCAACACCTCGGCGAGCATCAGACTGGAACTATCGCTGGCTTCTCTACAACAAGCAAGACCAGACCCCCCTGATTGTAGCCAAGTTGGAAGAGTTTATAAGAAACAAACTAATTAAAACGTATTCTTCACGTTTGACGAATGAATTTAGAACATTCATTTGGAATAACGGGAAGCCACAAGCGATGCGAGGATATAACGATGACTTGGTTATGGCTCTTGCGATTTGTTGCTGGGTCAGAGACACAGCAATTCAATCAAACTCAAGAGACCTTAATTACCAGAAAGCCTTTGTCGATTCCATAATGACCTCTCGAACCGTATTAAACACACAGATAAGAGGACAAATAGGCTACACAGGCGACGACACAGTTAGTAAAATGAGCGAAGCACAAAAACTATATTCCCAGCATATGTGGATAATAAAGTGAGAAATTAAATGGCACCTAAAAACCCAAAACAAGGCAAGAACCCAGCTAACAGAGACTCTCAATTATTCAAGTCTCTTACTCGCCTGTTCTCTGGACCTATTGTTAGTTACAGATCAGAATCTGGTCGCAAGATTCGCAGACAGCATCTTGACAAATACTCTACTAGATTCAAGACCGCATCAGGACAGCAGTTCAAGAAGCAGTCCTACAACCCCTAGATACGATTGCAGCGAACGCTATCGCAAACCAGAGGCGCTCAGAGCGTTACATCGATTTTGATCAGATGGAATACATGCCAGAGCTAGCTTCTGCTCTTGACATCTACGCCGATGAGATGACCACATTCTCTGCCTTGTCTCCGATGCTAAACATCAAGTGCCGCAACGACGAAATCAAAGCAGTCCTAAACATCTTATACCATAAGATTATGAACATCGAGCACAACCTTTTCGGTTGGTGCCGAACGATGTGTAAGTATGGTGACTTTATCTTGTATCTCGACATTGACGACAACGAAGGAATCCATCAACGATTGCTATTCCTCTACAAGAGGTCGAGAGACTAGAGGGACTAGACGCCACAAACCCAAACTATGTTCAATACCAGTGGAACTCTGCTGGAATGACTTTTGAGAATTGGCAGGTTGCTCACTTCCGCATCCTTGGAAATGATAAGTATGCTCCCTACGGAACTTCCGTTCTAGAGCCCGTCCGCCGCATTTGGCGTCAGCTTACCCTTATGGAAGATGCGATGATGGCTTACCGCATTGTTCGTTCTTCTGAGCGCAAGGTTTTCAAGATCGATGTCGGTGCTGTTCCTCCGCAAGAAGTTGAGCAGTTTATGCAAAAGATCGTGTCCCAACTAAAGAGACACTCTATCGTAAACAAAGACACTGGGCGCGTCGATCTTCGCTATAACCCAATGTCTATCGAAGAAGATTACTACATTCCAGTTCGTGCTGGTTCTGTAACCGACATCCAGAATCTCGGCGGTCAAAACACCACAGCAATTGATGATGTAAATATCTCCGCGACAAAATGTTCTCTGGAATCAAGATCCCACAGGCTTACCTCACTATGGGCGAGGGCGCACAAGAAGATAAAACAACACTAGCCACGAAAGACATTCGTTTTGCTCGCACCATCCAGCGCCTACAGCGCTCTATGATTCACGAGTTAGAGAAGGTCGGCATCATCCACCTCTACACTCTCGGCTACAGAGGAGAAGATCTCTAAACTTCAAGCTCGCTCTTAACAACCCAAGCAAGATTGCGGAGCTACAAGAGCTAGAGCATTGGAAGACCAAGTTTGACATCGCAGCATCAGCAACAGAAGGCTACTTCTCTCGTCGCTGGGTTGCCGATAACATCTTTGGAATGTCTCACGAAGAGTTCCTACGCAACCAGCGCGAGATGTTCTACGATCGCAAGCACGACACAGCACTTGAGGTGTTGCCGAAGCCGCCGCAGGCGGTGGTGGAGAAGCTGGTGGTGGTGGACTCGACCTTGGCGGTGGTGGTGATGAGGCGGCTTAGATCTCGGCGGCGATGAAGGCGGCGGTGATCTAGATCTTGGTGGAGACGAGGGAGGCGGTGATGAAGGTGGCGGCGACGAAAGCGCACTCTAGCAGCACCTCCTGGCTCTCGTAACTCTCCGCGCCTAGCCAAGTCTCTCGGTAAGCGTGCGAGAGCAGGCAAGAAATATGTAACCAAGGGCTCTAAAGGTAAAGCTTACCAAAAAGTAGCAACCGATAAGAGACCCCAAGGTGCTAGAACCCGTAATTATGCTAGTGTCCCAACACCCGAGATGAACACCTACAGAACCAACAATCTTGGCGGCTCTGAACTAAGATCTCTCGCTAGAGGCATTTATGAAGAGCAAGACCCTAATTACTTGCGAGACCAAGAGGAAGAGCAGGCTCTTCTTGAGGTCAACCATTCTGTAAAGATGCTCATCGAGAGCTTGGAAACAAAGACAACGGAGAACAATAATGAAGAATAGACATAACAAGAAGCGCAACACGGCTTTTGTTTTTGAGGCTCTTGCTCGCGAAGCTACTGTAGCCATCATAAAAGGAGACAACGAGAGAAAAGAAAAAGTTGTCTCTATCGTGCGGAAGCACTTCACCACAGACTCTCTGTTAAAGAAAGACCTAGAGTGTTATCGTTCTCTTTACGAAAACCAAGATCTTGACGAGCCCACAAGCAAAAAGATTATGGAAGCGGCGATGGCTGCTAAGCGTCTCATCGACGCAGATGGTTTGTTCAAGCAACAAACAGCAGTCATAAACGACATCAACAAAGACTTGAGCCCAGACACATTCAACAACTTTGTGCCGAACTACAAGTCACTAGCAACAATTGCTAAGATGTTTAACACAAACTCTCCAAAGCAATCTGTTATGCTTGAGACAAGAATAGTAGAAGGAATGACCGGCAAGCTTGAAGAACAAAAACTACAGCCTGTTGATTCTCTTACCTTCTCTACTTTCACCAAAAAGTTCAACGAAAAATACGGAAGCTCTTTGCTTGAGGAACAGAAAACCTCCTCAACAATTACATCTCATCATTCTCTCAGGATGATCTTGAAGCAAAAATCTATTTCAACAGAGAACTCGGCAGACTAAAGCAGTCACTATCCGAGGCTACAAAAGTAGAAGAGATCGCTAATGATCCAGAGATGCTCAAGAAGACGCAAGCCGTGAGAGAAAGACTTGAGACTCTATCAAAAGAAACAAGCCTAAATGAGTCTACCCTGCTGACCATTATGAAAACACAGCAGTTAGTAAAGGAAATCCACGACGATGCCGATCACAGTTAGAATTGTCCCAATCCCCGAACCGATAAAGGTTACGATAAAGCCGAAAGCTCCACCTCCCACGGTAACGCTAGAACTAGACATTCGCAAGTCCCTGAGTGGAGATCTAATGATCTTCGACCACGGAGACCTCGACATCGTGCTTTCTGGAAGAGACAAGAAGATTACTGCCTTTCCAAAGCAGACTATGACCGACTTTACCTACGGCGCACAAAACAGACTATTCGCCCACCTTGCTCGTAAAGGCATTATTTTGCCCGAGTCTATCCAGGGCGGCTCTTATTATGGCGCTATGGAAGCCCAACTACAAGAAGCTGCTGACGGCAAATTAAATGCCGCCAAGTTTGCGCTTGTAAGCATCGAGAGAGATTCATCAAAGAAGAGAAGCCCTACTACGATAATGTTGAAGCGGTGGTCTCTGGCGTCGATGATGAATTCACCGACCCAGACAAGACTGATTCAACAGAACTCGGAGAAGTCCCCCAGCGCGATGAGCAAGGCTCTATTCGTCCTGGCTATGGACCTAATAATGGCTACGCTATGTCTTACATGTATACAATTTAGGAAATCAAATGGAACTTCTACTATTCGTCCTAATAGCCTACGGACTAACGCAAATTTTAGTCTATAGCGACATGCCCATAATAAAAAAACTAAGACCTCACAAGGAGTCCTACCGGGGCTACGGCAAGGTTTTTCACTGCCCCATGTGTATGGGCTTTCACGTCGGCTGGTTTTTGGTCATACTTTCTCCTTGGACCGAACTATTTACGTTTGACACAACCCTGGTAAATGCTTTTATGCTTGGTTGTCTCTCGTCTGCAACATCTTATGTTCTAAACATGGTGTTTTCAGATGAAGGAATTCAAATAAAGCATAATTACAAGCATGACAATTTTTTCACAGAGGAATAAAAATGAAATTACCAAAGAATAAACTCAAGCAAATCATCAAAGAAGAGATAGAAAATGTTATTGATGAGGGCGACGGTGAACGCAAAGCTGGAATCTCTACTGCTCATCAGATTCTAAAACTTAATCCCGACTTTAAATTTCAGAAGAAACCTGCCAGTGGCAGCCAAAGATTGAAAGTCCTTCAGAACATGGACAGCCCAAACACAGCGACTGTGTTTGATGTAGAGGGCGATATAATTGGGACGCTCGATATAAAATCAGATCCTTACTGGCTTCGTAGCGTTGTAACACACAGCCCTGGTCTTGTAGATTACACGCTAGAGAAATCGAGATAAAAAAGTGAACAACTTTCTACTATCTAAATGGGGACTACAACCAGTCCGCCGCTGTTGCAAAGGCTCTTAGCTCGCGCGGGTAGCGCCCGCACAAGGAAAACAAAATGAAACTACTACGAGAATACTACGAACTATGTGAAGGCGGCGTCTGCCAAGACCTTCTAACAGAAGACGAGAAGCGCTTTGTTGAGGGCGGCGGAATGATGCTGACTGGTAAATTGCAAGAAGCAGATGTTCAGAACGGCAATGGTCGCGTCTATCCGCACAAGGTTTTGATGCGAGAGGTCGAGAACTATAAGAAGCTCGTAAAAGAAAAAGAGCACTTGGCGAACTAGACCACCCCGATGATTCAGTCATCAACCTAAAGAACGCTTCACACATGGTCACAGACATCTGGATGGACGACAAAGCTGTTATGGGCAAAGTCAAAGTTCTCAACACCGACGCAGGCAAGACCCTGCGTGCCTCGTAGAAGATGGCGTCAAGCTCGGCATCTCTTCTCGTGGAATGGGATCTGTTTCAGAAGGCGCCGGCAAGGTTATAGTCCAAGAAGACTTCCAGCTTATTTGCTTTGACTTCGTGTCCGAGCCTTCAACTCCAAATGCTTTTATGATGCGAGAAGCAAAAGAGTTCAACAATAAAGTATTTACTAAAGCAGATCGCATTAACAGATTACTCAACGAGGTATTAAAGATGAATAAATTGTTACTAGAGCAAATTCTCAAAGAAGAATTATTGGTTATGAAATTAAACAAAGACATTATGGTCGAACACAAGAGACTTGTTTCAGAAAGAAATGACTGGTATTCTCTAGTAGCCGAAGAGTACATGAAGCTTGAGCGAGGCGAAGATTTTGACTCCTCCGTCATTGAAGAAGGTGTCTGGTCTAAGATTAAATCTTATATGGCTAAACTACCAAATTTAGAGAAGGGTGGCAAGATTTTTGGCAGAACAAAGAGAACCAAAGCCGCCGCAGATAAACTAGAGGCAGCAATTGCCAATGCCACTAAAAAAACCTTTGGTGATTTTAGAAGAAAGATAAAAGAAGATCATCCTGAGTTTCCTAACATGGAGAGCAAA
>UEXL01001330.1_pt1 | contig 15643 bp, 23 predicted proteins | sample 1796671 | NCBI WGS metagenome assembly UEXL01 (sample SAMEA4772471, study PRJEB27181) | metagenome
ACCAACACCATGGCAGGGCTGAGAGTGCCGTTGTCCCGGCTGGCCGGGTCCGCGTTGAGGAAATCGCCGATATCGTTGCCGGCGCACCAGGCACGGCCGTTGCCGGTGAGCAGTAACACATGCAGATCGTCCCTTTCTGCCAGATGGTTTACGGCACGGGTCAGGTCCTGGTACATGCTGGCGGTCATGGCATTGAGCTTGTCAGCCCGGTCCAGCGTCAGATGCAGGACGGCACCGCTTTTCACTGGCCTGAACAAAGCCACTGGTGAGGGTCAGATCTGTCATGAGGGGCTCCGGCTGTTAGAGGGCAGGAATCGAAGGTATCGGAACACTATTCCGAATAACAGCCAAATCGCCATGCAGCATATTCATTCTGCCGGATGCAAAATATCAATTTCACTAACTCAAGGGGCTGCACTAGGCTGGGATCATTGCTAACCGATCTCTTGCCAGCTGTAAGGATTTCACATGGCCCAGTTCTACCTCGTCCGCCACGGACAGGCATCGTTCGGCACCGACAACTATGATCGCCTCTCGGAACTCGGCCACCAGCAGGCTCGCTGGCTGGGGGAGTATTTTGCCGAACGGGACATGGGCTTCGATGCGCTGCTTTCCGGGGACCTGGTGCGCCATCGGGAAACCGGTGCCGGAATCTGTGAAGGGCTGGGCGTGGCGTTGCCGGAAGATATTCACGCCGGGCTTAATGAGTTCGATTTCCAGTCTATCGTCGATGCCTATCTGACTCAGTATCCGGAACAGGCCCCCGGTGAAGGTGCCAGTGGCGGCGTTCTACAAGGCGCTGAAAACGGCCATGAAGCATTGGCGTCTGGACGAACTCACCGGTGATCTACCGGAAACCTGGCAGTCCTTTCTGACCGGGTGCTGGCGGCCCGCAACCATATCCAGAAAGAGTACAGCGACAAGGACCGCGTTCTGATCGTCAGCTCCGGTGGCGCCATGGCCATGTTTATCAAGCATGCCCTCAACGCGTCGGATGACACCGTGGTAGAACTGAATCTGCAGATTCGCAACAGCAGCGTCAGCCACGGTTTCTTTAATAACAAGGTGGTGCGCATGGCCAGTTTCAACAATGTGCCGCACCTGGATCGCCCGGACCGGTTCGAGGCGATTACCTACTTTTAATTCCGTTTTTTACGCAGCACCAAGACTGTAACGAATAAGCAAACAATGGGAGAGCTTCATGGATTTTCAGTACACAGAAAAAATGCAGACATTGATCGCCCAGGTGCGTGATTTCATCAACACCGAAATTCGCCCGGTGGAAGGGCTGTACCACGAGCAGCTGGAAAAGAGCCCGTTGGAAACCCCGCCGATTATGGATGAGCTGAAAGAAAAGCCCGGGCCAAAGGGCTGTGGAATCTGTTCTTGCCCAAGGAATACGGGGAATACAGTGCCGGCCTGAGCAACCTGGAATATGCGCCGCTGGCCGAGAAATGGGCCGTAGCCGTATTGCCTCCGAGGCGTTCAACTGTGCCGCGCCGGATACCGGCAACATGGAAGTGCTGGCCAAGTACGGCAATGAAGCAGAAGAAAAGACTGGCTACAACCGCTGCTGGAAGGCCGTATCCGCAGTGCCTTTGCCATGACCGAGCCGGAAGTGGCGTCTTCCGATGCCACCAATATTGAAACGCGCATCACCGAAGACGGCGACGACTACGTGATCAATGGCCGCAAGTTCTATATCAGCGGCGCCATGCGCAAGACCTGCGAATCATGATCGTGATGGGCAAGACTGATCCGGACAATCCGAACCGCCATGCGCAGCAGTCCCAGATTCTGGTGCCCACCAACACGCCGGGGGTCAATATCGTGCGCCCGATGCAGGTGTTTGGTTACAACGACGCGCCGGAAGGCCATGCGGAAGTGGTTTTCGACAACGTGCGGGTGCCCAAGGAAAACATGATCCTGGGTGAAGGGCGTGGCTTTGAAATCGCTCAGGGCCGCTTGGGTCCGGGCCGCATCCACCACTGCATGCGCCTGATCGGTGCCGCCCAGGAAGCGTTCGAGCTGATGTGTGCGCGGGTGAACCAGCGTGAGGTGTTCGGCCAGCCCATGAGCAAGCAGGGCTCCGTGCGTGAAGATATTGCCAAATCCTACTGCGAAATCGAGCAGGCACGGCTGCTGACGCTGAAGGCGGCAGACGCCATGGATCGCTCGGGTAACAAAGACGCCAAGGATTTGATCGCTATGATCAAGGTGGTTGCCCAATATGGCGTTAAATGTCATCGATCGGGCGATTCAGATCCACGGTGCCGTGGGCCTGAGCCAGGATACGCCGCTGGTTCACTTCTTCAGCTATGCGCGCACCCTGCGTCTGGCCGATGGCCCGGATCAGGTGCACATGATGCAGCTGGGCCGGAACATGGCCAAACAATTCGCCTGATTTCGGGTGCTGGCCCGGAGCGTTTATAGCGCTCCGGGCTTTGCTATTTGCGCAGCAGAACAGAGAAGAACAGGAGAGCTCCATGTCCCAGGTGGATACACTGGATACACAGAAACTGGCTGAATACCTTGAACAGCATATCGATGGCTTCAAGGGTCCCATCGAAGCGGACAAGTTCGAGGGCGGTCAGTCCAACCCCACCTTCAAGATCACTGCCGCCTCCGGCTCCTATGTGCTGCGCCGTCAGCCGCCGGGCAACTGCTCAAGTCTGCCCATGCGGTGGATCGCGAGTTCCGCGTCATGGCCGCGTTGAAAGACACCGATGTACCGGTGCCTAAGGTGCTGCACCTGTGCGAAGACCGTGATCGGCTCCATGTTCTACGTGATGGAGTTCTGTGAAGGGCGCATTCTGTGGGATGCGGGCTTTGCCGAAGCCGGGAGGGCGAGGCGGCAATGCGGTTCGCGGTGACATGTACACGGAGATGAACCGGGTGCTGGCGGCCATGCACAGTGTGGATCTGGACGCCGTGGGCCTGACGGATTACGGCAAGCCGGGCAATTATTTCGAGCGTCAACTGGGCCGCTGGACCCAGCAGTACGAAGCCTCCAAGTTGCAGGAAATCCCGGCCATGGATTCGCTGATTGCCTGGCTGCAGGCCAATCAGCCGGAAGACGATGGCCAGGTGTCACTGGTGCACGGCGATTACCGCCTGGACAACATGATGTGGCACCCCAGCAAGCCGCAAGGTCATGCGGTGCTGGACTGGGAGTTGTCCACCCTGGGGCATCCGCTGGCGGACCTGGCGTATCAGTGTATGGGCATGCGAATGCCGCAGCGCGGCGCCAAGATGGCCGGCCTGCAAGGCAAGGACCGTACTGCGCTGGGTATCCCTACGGAAAAGAATACGTGGCCATGTATTGCGAGCGCCGCGGTATTTCCCATATCGACAATTGGGAATTCTATCTGGCGTTCAGCTTTCTTCCGCCTTGCTGCCATCTGTCAGGGTGTGGCGAAACGGGCTGAAGACGGTAATGCCTCCAACAAGCAGGCTGCCAAGTCGGTGCCCTGGTCGAGCCGCTGGCCTCCATGGCCATGCAGATTATCAACGAAGGGGCGTAAAGCCGCTTCACGCCAAGCTGCAGGCGAATGCGGCAATGCGGCTCGGTTCGCTTTTTCGAGCATGGCTCGCGTTGTTTGTTTTGCTTTTTCGGGAGAAAAGTAATGAGTACCAACCTTTTTAACCTTGAGGGCAAGATTGCCCTGGTCACCGGCGCCAGCCGGGGTATTGGTGAAGAAATTGCCCGCCTGCTGGCAGAGCAGGGCGCCCATGTGATTGTGTCCAGCCGCAAGATTGATGGCTGTCAGGCGGTTGCCGATGCCATCAAGGCAGACGGCGGCAGCGCGGAAGCCTTTGCTTGCCATGTGGGCGAACTGGCACAGATCGAAGCAGTGTTTCCCATATCCGCGAGGTGCACGGCAAGCTGGATATTCTGGTGAACAACGCCGCCGCCAATCCGTTTTTGGCCATATTCTGGATACCCCGGTGGATGCCTTCGACAAGACCGTGGATGTGAATCTGCGTGGTTACTTCTACATGTCCGTGGAGGGGCCAAGTTGATGCGCGAACACGGCGGTGGTGCCATCGTGAATACCGCGTCGGTGAATGGCCTCACTCCGGGCGAAGGCAGGGGTCTATTCCATTTCCAAGGCGGCCGTTATCAGCATGACCAAGTCTTTCGCCAAGGAATGCGCGCAGTTCAATGTGCGGGTGAATGCTTGCTGCCGGGCCTGACCAAAACCAAGTTTGCCGGTGCCCTGTTCACCAACGAAGACATCTACAAACAAGCCCTCAGCCAGATCCCCATGCGCCGCCATGCGGAACCAAAGAAATGGCCGGCACGGTCCTTTACCTGGTTTCCGATGCGTCCAGCTTCGTGACCGGGAATGTGTTGTGGTTGATGGTGGCCATTAACAACTACGATTTCAAAGCTGTAGGAGTTCAGGCGCGAACCGCGCGCAGCGCGAAGGGCTCAGATGGCAGCTAGACGCAAAGCTAGAAGTTGGTTGAGCTAAGCGCCAGCGCGCTCCTACGGTGGGCAAGTTGGTTGTTCGACTTTTTCAGGAGAACGTAATGGATCCGATTCTCGATTTTACCGGCAAGACAGCGCTGATTACCGGCGCGGCCAGTGGGTTTGGCAAGTTGCTGGCAGAAGAGCTGGGCAAGCGCGGTGCGGCGCTGGTGCTGGGCGATATCAATATGGATGCCCTGAACTCGCAGGCCGATGCGCTGGCGGGGCAGGGCGTTAAAGTGGCGGCGTTGCGTTGTGATGTCTCCAGTGAGGCAGACTGCAAGGCCATGGTGGATACGGCGCTGTCCCAGTTCGGCCACCTGGACCTGGCGGTGAACAATGCGGGTATCGCCCACGGTTTTATTCCGTTCGCAGAGCTGACCGAAGAAGTGCTGGATCAGCAGATGAACGTGAACGTGAAAGGCGTGATGTTCGGCATGAAGCACCAGATCGCTGCCATGAAGGCAGCGGTGGCAGTATCGTCAACGTGAGTTCCATGGCCGGGCTGGGTGGTGCGCCCAAGATCGGTGCCTACTCGGCGGCCAAGCACGCGGTGATCGGCCTGACCCGCACAGCGGCGATCGAATATGCCAAGCGCAATATTCGCGTGAATGCGGTATGCCCGTTCTACACGCATACCCCGATGTTGGACGAAGGCGAGTTGTCGGAGAACCGTGAGCAGGTGCATGCGATGCTGGCCGCAGGGTGCCCAATGAAACGCCTGGGGCAACCGGAAGAATCGTTACGGTCATGCTCATGCTGTTGTCCCCGGCCAACAGCTATATGAATGGGCAGACTCTTGCGGTGGACGGTGGTGTGTCGGCATTCTGACCCTTTTTAGTGAATCTCTCGCCTTGCCACTCGGCAGGGCGCTCTTCTTTTCTCATTAAAATACTACTTTAGGACAATAGCGTCTTCAGTCTTAAGACCATAGAGTAATGGAGATACAGGCTGTTTAGACTGGCGCGGTCCTTGTCCGTGCCAACTAAAAGGGAGCCTCTGACGATAAGCACAATAATTCACCACTTAAGGGTGACAGGAGAGTGCCGTCCATGTACCAAATCCTGATTGCAGATGATCACCCTCTCTTCCGTGAGGCTATTGCTCGAGTGATTGATGATGGCTTTCCCGGAAGTACTTTGCTTGAAGCCTCAGGACTTGAGAGTGCTTTACAGATCATTGATCAGAATGACGATATTGATTTGGTCCTGTTGGACCTGAATATGCCGTGGTATGCAGGGGTTGGGTGGGCTGGTGCAGTTACGCAATCAGTTCCGGGTGTTCCTGCCGTTATCGTTTCCGCCGAAGAAGATAAAAAAGTTATTTTGCAAACAGTGACTTACGGAGCGGTTGGGTTTATTACAAAATCGACACCCCGTAAGCAAATGATTAGCGCGCTTGAGCAAATTCTTTCCGGCTCAGTATACCTCCCCTCGGATATTATCCGGTCTGGAGCCAGTTCATTGCAGACGCGACACCATGAGCCCGGGCTATTGCCGGAGCTTCTGGAGAGCCTGACGCGAAAACAACTTCAAGTGTTTGAAAGGATGACTCGGGGCGAATCGAACAAAATGATTGCCTACGAGCTAAGCATTGCGGAAAGTACCGTGAAAGCCCATGTATCGGCCATTCTGAATCGCCACCAGTTCTCTAGACACTTCCCTGCCGTTCTTGGTGACGCTTTTCATACTCTACCGGTGACAACTGCTCATTAGAACTATGGCGTCGCCGGTTGTTATAGAACATCTCGATATAATCAAAAATATCTGCTCGGGCAGCGTCCCGGCTGCTGTAGATCTTTCGCTTTATCCTCTCCCTCTTCAACAGCTGGAAGAAGCTCTCAGCAACAGCATTGTCGTGGCAGTTACCGCGCCGACTCATGCTGCCCTCCAGGTCGTGCGCCTTCAGAAACGAGTCCCAGTCGTGGCTGGTGTATTGGCTGCCTTGGTCGGAGTGCACAATCACTTTGCCCTCAGGCTTGCGACGCCAGACAGCCATCAAAAGTGCATCCAGCGCTAGCTCCTTGGTTATCCTGGATTGCATTGACCAACCGATCACCCGTCTTGAGAACAGATCCAGAACAACCGCCAGATACAACCAGCCTTCATGTGTGCGGATATAGGTAATATCCGTTACCCAGCTCTCGTTCGGCGCTTGCGGATTGAACTGCCGCTGCAGGATATTCGGTGTCACCTTGTGTAGCTCCCCAGCCCTATGGCGTGGCTTACGATAACCCACCTGCGCTCGTATTCCCGCGTGGCGCATCAGCCGGTGGACTCGATTGGGCCCGCATTGCTCGCCATACTCGCGTAGATCAGTATGGATTTTCCGGTAGCCATACACGGCTCCGGATTCCAGCCAGAACTGCTTGATCAGACCGGACAGGCGCTCGTCCTCGATTGCACGAGCTGAACGAGGCTGTCTCTGCCAGGCGTAAAAGCCACTGGGGTGAACGTCCAACAGAGAACACAGTGAGCGGATTGGCCACCGCTCGCTGTGCTCCTGAATGAAGGCGTACCTCAATCGGACTGACTGGCGAAGTACGCCGCGGCTTTTTTTAGGATGTCTCGCTCTTCGGTAACGCGCTTGAGCTCTTTCTGGAGTCGGCGGATCTCGGATTGGTCATCTGCATTGGCCTGATGCTGCTCGGAATCCGGGCCGAACTTCCTGATCCAGGCGTACAGGCTATGGGTGGTGACGCCGAGTCGATCAGCCACTTGGGCCACACTGTGACCACGATCGGTCACCTGACGAACCGCCTCAATCTTGAATTCTTCGGGATAGCGCTTGCTGCTCATAGATACCTCTCTGGTTGCCATTTTGGATGGCTGAAAGGTGTCTAGCAAACTGGTGGCGATTCACTCGAACAACGCTGTGTATCCATTCAGGCAGAGGGCATGGCTACAAGCTACCGCCGGTGGAAGTAAATAACCTAACCATTTGGGCCTACGACCAAGGGACTATTACGGATGCGGCCAAGGGCTAGTGCTGCTCTGTTGTGGTGGCTGTTAAATTTACTGCAATACAGGTTTTGACCCAACGGAGCAGAGTATGAATATAAAGGTACGGATAATGGCGAGTATGGCCCTGCTGGGCTGCTCCCTGGTGGCCCATGGACACGGTAATGTAACCCCCCAAGGCGTTGACCTACGTGGCTTAGAGCCGCTTGGTGAAGAGTGGCTTGATGTGAATCCCTATCGGGAAGATCACGAACAGCACGAGCTGGCTGTGGATATTGGCAGCTCTGCCTATAACCAGAACTGTGCTGGTTGCCATGGTCTCGAAGCGAAATCTGGCGGTATTGCCCCAGACCTGAGGGAGCTTGAAAACGGTGACTATGGCGATGAATGGTATAAGGAACGAGTGGTTAATGGGTCGGTGCGCAATGGTCGCGTCTTAATGCCGAAAATGGCCGATTTTCTTAGTCAGGAAGCCTTGTGGGCTATTCGGGCTTGGCTTGAAACCGTCAGTATGGAAACGACAGGACAATAATTGTGCGATCTTTGATGGTGTTCCCCGGGTTATTGCTGGTCATGTTGATTAACGTGGGTGCGGCGGTCGAGCCTGACGTTACGCAACAGCAGGACCCGCTTGAATCTTTTATGTGGGAACTTTATCAAGACCGTTATTTGGGGGATACACCTGTACGTTTTGATCCACGAGTAAAAATAACAGCACCTTCATTCGCGGAAAACTCCGGACAAGTTCCGGTTGAAATCGATGCCAGTGCGTTTAATGGCAATTTTCAGACAATGTTGCTTTGGGTTGAGTTAAACCCAATTCCTTTGGTGTTCGAGTATCAGCCCCTTTCTCATGGACAGGGAAAGGTAGGTCTGAACCTTCGTCTTGAGCAGGGCTCTCCGGTCAGGGTGGCGGTGCTTAGCCAGGGAATATGGCATGTCGGGAGTACGTTTATCGATGGTGCTGGAGGAGGGTGCTCAACGCCAGGCATTGCCAATTCAGGGAAAAATTGGTCACCGGATTTCGGCAAGGTTCGCGCTCGGCGGTTTGTGGCTGATCAAGGTAATCGGCTTCGATTTCTTATTATACATCCGATGGAAAGCGGCTTGCTCCCCAGTGAGATCCCCTTTTATATCGAAGAACTGTCGATAAGCAGTCAAGGTGATACCGTGGCCAGCATGAAGTGGCATGCATCGATCAGTGAAAACCCTGCGCTGACGATTGAAATGAAAGGAGATGAGGAGACCACCTATAACCTGAGAGCCAGGGATAATAATGGCAATATTTTGGAATCAGAAATTTAACGCTCAGCGCTCATTATCTGTTTTTATTATTGGCGTTATGTCGCTCTCTGGGCAGGCGATATCTGCACGAGAGTTAGCACTGAATATTCAGCCGGTAACCGATAATGTTTGGTTGGTTCAGGGTGTGGCAGAGGAACTAAGTAAAGAAAATCATGGGAATATTAGTAACAGCGCGTTCATCGCTACGGGCGACGGGGTTGTTGTTATCGACACAGGCACGACTCATGCTTATGGGGTGCAATTAAGAAAGGCAATTGCCGGCTATACCGATGAGCCTGTCCGCTGGGTGTTAAATACACACCACCACCCGGACCATGTTTTTGGGAATAGCGCCTTTTCGGATCTTCCCATTATGGCACTGGATGAGACTCGTTCTGAACTAAAACGTGTCGGCAATATTTTTTTGAATACACTACAGCAGCGTATTGGTAAGAACAGTGATAAAACAACGTTGCTTTTGCCTAATACTCTGATCAAGCCAGGTCTAAAAGAATTTTCAGGCTATCCACTCAACTTGATGCGCTTTACTGGGCACACGGGCCACGATCTCGTCATTTATGACCCTCAAAGCGGCACCCTTTTCGCCGGTGACATGTTGTTCTGGCAGCGGGCACCAACCACCCCCCATTCCCCTGGGATTGATATATGGCTGAGTGAGCTTTCTCGCCTAGAGAATCTTGAGCCAAAGAATATTATTCCTGGGCATGGCCCTTTTTCAACGAGCTTGGCTCCTATAAAGCAAACACGGGAATGGTTGAAATGGTTAGACGCCCTAATGAAAGAGGGGGTGGCTAATGGTAAATCTGCCAATGCGCTTATTGATACTGAGATTCCTGATTCCTTCGTTGATATGCCGCTGGCAAGGTACGAGTTGACCCGGTCTATTAGCCATTTTTACCGCAGTTATGAAAATGCATGGTGGGACAGCGACAAACAGTAAGACCAAATGGGGAGAGGAATTACACCCTTGGTAGCATGCGAAATAAGCCTTCCTCGGCCTATCCTGAATCTGCAGGCGCGACCTTTCACAGCGCGGACGTCAAGAAATTAAAAGAGGAATCAGGTAATGATTTATGCAAACCCTGGCAGCGAAGGATCAGTAGTCTCGTTCAAAGAACGGTACGAAAACTATATTGGTGGTGAGTGGGTTGCGCCGGTCAAGGGGCGTTATTTTGATAATGTCAGCCCGGTTAACGGCAACGTTTTTTGCCAGGTGGCCAGATCCAGTGCCGAAGATGTTGACCTTGCTCTGGATGCAGCCCATCGGGTGGCAGGGGAGTGGGGCCGCACCTCTGCAACTGAGCGAAGCAACCTGCTGTGGAAAATCGCTGAACGGATAGAGCAGAACCTGGAGTCTTTGGCTGTGGCTGAAACCTGGGATAACGGTAAGGCCGTACGCGAAACCCTTAACGCAGATATTCCTTTGGCTGTTGACCACTTCCGCTATTTTGCTGGTTGTATTCGTGCCCAGGAAGGCTCTGCTGCGGATATTGATGCAAACACCGTTGCTTACCATTTTCATGAGCCGCTTGGCGTGGTTGGGCAAATTATCCCGTGGAACTTTCCTATTTTAATGGCGGCCTGGAAATTGGCCCCAGCTCTGGCGGCAGGTAACTGCATTGTAATGAAGCCGGCCGAGCAAACACCTGTATCTATTCTCAAGGTTATGGAGTGTATTGGTGATCTTCTGCCACCGGGTGTTCTGAATATTGTCAATGGTTATGGCGAGGAAGCGGGCCAATCACTTGCTACCAGCAAGCGTATTGCCAAAATCGCATTTACCGGCTCAACCCCGGTGGGATCCCATATCCTCAAGTGTGCAGCTGAAAATATTATTCCATCAACGGTAGAGCTGGGTGGTAAGTCCCCGAATGTATATTTCGCCGACATTATGAATGCGGAAGATACCTTCATTGATAAAGCGGTTGAAGGGTTGGTGTTGGCTTACTTTAACCAGGGCGAAATTTGCACATGCCCTTCGCGTGCATTGATTCAAGAAAGTATGTATGACGAGTTTATTGAGCGTGTGTTGAAAAGAATCAAAACGATTAAGCGTGGCAACCCTCTAGATACGGAAACACAAGTTGGCGCCCAAGCCTCCCGTGAACAATATGACAAAATCATGTCGTATATGAATGTTGCCAAGGAAGAAGGTGCAACAGTGCTAGCAGGCGGCAGTAGTGAGTCCCTTTCCGGTGAGTATGGTGATGGCTATTATATTCAGCCAACCTTGCTTAAGGGGCACAATAAAATGCGTGTATTCCAGGAAGAGATTTTTGGCCCGGTGGTTGGTGTAACGACTTTCCGTGATGAAGAAGAGGCTCTTCGTATTGCTAATGACACAGAATTTGGTCTTGGTGCTGGCGTCTGGAGCCGTGATATTAACGTGGCATTCCGAATGGGGAGAGGCATTCAGGCCGGTCGAGTCTGGACTAACTGTTACCATTCTTATCCCGCCCACGCAGCATTTGGTGGTTATAAGAAATCAGGTATCGGGCGAGAAAACCATAAGATGATTCTTGATCATTACCAGCAAACCAAGAATCTTTTGGTTAGCTATGACATTAACCCTCTTGGTTTTTTCTGAAAAGTTAAAAGTCCTATCGTCTGTCTTGACGTTGCTTATGCCGCCCCCATATGGGGCGGCTTTTTTTGTTATTGCTAGGAGCAGGATATGTTAGAAATCATTGATCAATATGAAAATCCATGGACTGCCTTATCAATTGCGAATGACTGGAAAAACCTTCCATCAATGTTATGGGCTGAACAGTCACCACAGTTTTCCCCAGTTGCCGGTGTTGTCGATATTTCCCCGATGGCGCTTAGGCTATTGCAGCTTGATGTAACACAGTTGCGTACCCACGTTGAAGGCGTTTCGACATTGCGATCTCTGCATGGTGGGGGCTGCCTATTACCCGGTATGTCACCATTAGCGCAGAAATATGCGGGTCATCAGCATGGCGTTTTTAATCCCTCTCTTGGGGATGGTAGGGCGTTGCTTTTAGGTGAGGTGGCCACTCCTCTGGGGCGGATGGAGATGTATTTAAAAGGCGTAGGGCGAACGCCTTATGCGGGTAAAGGCGATGGTTATCTTGGATTGCGCAGCGCTATACGAGAATATCTGACTAGCCATGCGCTCTATGGCTTGGGCATTCCTACTAGTTTGCCATTAAGTTTGTGTGTGCATCGAAAAAAAATTATGCGCTCCAGGTTAGAGAATGCTGCAACATTGCTACGTTTGGCGCCTTCTCATGCCCGAGTTGGACATTTTGAGTGGCTGTCTTCTCGTGGTAACAGGTCGGCACTGGAGGCGCTGATTTCACACCTTGGCGGCTGTTATGGTGAGGGAGGCCTCCCTAGCGCAGATTATTTCTTCCGACATGCAGTTCAGCGCACCGCACATCTTGTGGCTGCCTGGCAGGTTTGGGGGTTTGTTCATGGCACGCTTAATACGGACAATATTTCTGTTCTTGGAATGACGCTTGATCATGGGACGGGAACCTTCCTTGAAGATTATCAACCGTCGCTGGCACCGGCTCACGCAGATATTGGCGGCCGCTACGCATTTTCATCTCAGCCAGAAGCCATGCAATTTGGGCTTATGATGTTAGCTCGGTCATTACGGCCTCTTTTGGCTGAAAAAACACTGGCTGAAATACTTAACAGCTTTGAGGCTCAGGTTGAGGAGGCCATATTATGTGGCATGCGATCAAGACTGGGGCTAATGATGTCGAAACCGGAGGATGCGGATCTGGTTACTCTATGGCTGCAACTATTACACCGTAATCGTTCAGATTATACCCGCTCTTTTCGGGCACTGATGGAATGGAGCGGTGATAAGCTGAGTGACGCTAAATTGGCTAACGTTTTGGGCCTTAAAACTGATGACCGGCTTTTGTGCGAATGGTTAGTAGGTTATCAAAAGCGCTTAAAGAGTGAATGCTGCACGGTGAAGGAAAGGTACCGTTTCACGGCTGGTGTTAATCCGCGAACGGTATTGAGAGAGCAGTTTTTGTCAGAAGTTACAGCTGCAGCAGAGGAGGGTGATTTTATGCCGCTGGTGCGTCTTAGAAAGAGAATTGTGCAGCCTTTCCACGAAACATCGAGTGAGTTTGATGGGTGAGCCGTGTTGATGGCTCATCCATCTCTACTCGTTTTCTTGGTTACCAGGAAACGGTCGCACCGACGGCAAAGGTGCTGGTTTCTTCAATTTCGCCGATCGCTTCATCATCAATTTCAAGGCGGGTGAAGTTGCCTACTCAATTCAGATAATCGTTGGCTGCGTAGCTGAGGATGATGCCTTTGTTCTCGTAATCAGCTGCTGAACCAATCAGGTTGCCTTCATCTTCGGTGATCCCATAAGACGCCGCGATTCGTGCCTTTCCTAGTTGATAACCCGCTTGAACAAGGTACCCATCACTGTCAATTTCTTGTAGGACTGCCTGACCGGAATTATTGGATAAAAGCGGGTTCATGCCCTTGGCATCAAAACCTGAAGCGGTGATTGAAAGGTCGGCAACCTTAAGTTGTAACCCATAGCCAAGCCCTTCAGAGGTAATCTCGTCCACGGTATCGTCAGTGTTTTTAGAGGTCTGATAAGCGCCGTTTACCCATGTGTATAGCGATGCACCTCCCAGGTCTATTTGGTAACTGATTTCGCTTTCTACCCGTGGTGAATCTTGGTAAGCCTTGCCTGGGGCGCCGACTTCGTTTGTGTCGTAAGGGTCCAGAATACCAACAGCAATATTCAATCCGCTCATTTCCGGGCTGCGCCAGGTGATTTGTGAGCTAGGGAAAGGATAGGGGTAGCCGGTACCAATATTGCCAAAAGATACGCCGGTGCCGTCAGTCAGGCCCAGTGTGTCGCTGACTTGGCCAAATCCGGCCAGGAATTCGTCGCGGAGGATGTTGGAGCGGGCAAAGAGGCCAAAGTCTTTACCGATGAGCACTTCACCGAAGCTTCCGCCGATGGTGCCATAAAACTGGCGTACATCAATGGCGGTGGCGGTACCATTTACCTCACTGTCATTAATGGTGACCCAAAAAGAAGACCGAGCACCCAATGTGAGATCACCCATTTCCCGCTTCATGTTGAAGCCTATGTAGTTCGGGAGAAAACCCATCTGTACACGTGACTGCCGGCGATCGAACTGCTCCCCCGGGCGGTCCACGTCACTGTTGACATAGAAAGCATTAATGTACCCGTCGGTGGTGAAGCTTGTGCCGTCTTCGTCATACAGACTTATACCCGCGTTTGCAGACTGGACTGCCAGGGCAGGTAAAAGAAATAACACTGACCGGTTTATAAGAGTTGCACTGGTTTTCTTCATTTTGCGCTCCCTGAGGTTTCTATCACGATGATATGACCGAGTATGGAGAGCGAAAAAAGAACGAAGAATAGCGCCTTGGTACCGTAAAGGCGTTGCTGTTTTTAGCGTTTGGTCGTGCTACCAAAGGATGAAGCTAATGTTAAAATTATGGGATTAAGAAATGTCTTTTTCTGCCAGTTAGGGAAGTGGTGTGTATTTTAAGTAAGGAAGTTGTGGTTTTTTTTGTGCAGGGAAAAGGACGCGAGAATCTTCATCCGACAATCTGGGTGATACTATGGCGTCTTCTCCAGGCTGCCAGTCTGCGGGCGTTAATACAGGGTACTGGTAGGTCGTTTGTAAGGCGTCAATGGCGCGTAATAGTGAATCGCCACCAGTTCTCTAGACACTTCCCTGCCGTTCTTGGTGACGCTTTTCATACTCTACCGGTGACAACTGCTCATTAGAACTATGGCGTCGCCGGTTGTTATAGAACATCTCGATATAATCAAAAATATCTGCTCGGGCAGCGTCCCGGCTGCTGTAGATCTTTCGCTTTATCCTCTCCCTCTTCAACAGCTGGAAGAAGCTCTCAGCAACAGCATTGTCGTGGCAGTTACCGCGCCGACTCATGCTCCCTCCAGGTCGTGCGCCTTCAGAAACGAGTCCCAGTCGTGGCTGGTGTATTGGCTGCCTTGGTCGGAGTGCACAATCACTTTGCCCTCAGGCTTGCGACGCCAGACAGCCATCAAAAGTGCATCCAGCGCTAGCTCCTTGGTTATCCTGGATTGCATTGACCAACCGATCACCCGTCTTGAGAACAGATCCAGAACAACCGCCAGATACAACCAGCCTTCATGTGTGCGGATATAGGTAATATCCGTTACCCAGCTCTCGTTCGGCGCTTGCGGATTGAACTGCCGCTGCAGGATATTCGGTGTCACCTTGTAGCTCCCCAGCCCTATGGCGTGGCTTACGATAACCCACCTGCGCTCGTATTCCCGCGTGGCGCATCAGGTGGACTCGATTGGGCCCGCATTGCTCGCCATACTCGCGTAGATCAGTATGGATTTTCCGGTAGCCATACACGGCTCCGGATTCCAGCCAGAACTGCTTGATCAGACCGGACAGGCGCTCGTCCTCGATTGCACGAGCTGAACGAGGCTGTCTCTGCCAGGCGTAAAAGCCACTGGGGTGAACGTCCAACAGAGAACACAGTGAGCGGATTGGCCGCTCGCTGCTCCTGAATGAAGGCGTACCTCAATCGGACTGACTGGCGAAGTACGCCGCGGCTTTTTAGGATGTCTCGCTCTTCGGTAACGCGCTTGAGCTCTTTCTGGTCGGCGGATCTCGGATTGGTCATCTGCATTGGCCTGATGCTGCTCGGAATCCGGGCCGAACTTCCTGATCCAGGCGTACAGGCTATGGGTGGTGACGCCGAGTCGATCAGCCACTTGGGCCACACTGTGACCACGATCGGTCACCTGACGAACCGCCTCAATCTTGAATTCTTCGGGATAGCGCTTGCTGCTCATAGATACCTCTCTGGTTGCCATTTTGGATGGCTGAAAGGTGTCTAGCAAACTGGTGGCGATTCA
>UEXL01000344.1_pt1 | contig 15639 bp, 26 predicted proteins | sample 1796671 | NCBI WGS metagenome assembly UEXL01 (sample SAMEA4772471, study PRJEB27181) | metagenome
CCAGAAAAATAGAAGAAGATAAAGGCCCTGTATCAAATATATTAGATTCTATAGCAGATCAAGATTCAACAACATTAGGCACAACTTTTAGTATTGCAAACAAAGCAGCACAAATAGCTGCTGGTGAAAGAACAACTAAAGAAACAGAAGTATCATTAATAGAATCTTTAGGTGCAGCTGGTGTAAGTTCTGCAATTAAAATACCAAAAGGTTTAGTTACCTTTGGCACATTACTTTACGACATGTTTCAAGAAGAAGGTATACCTGTAGATGAGTCTTTAACTTATAAATTAAATGAAGCTTTTGATAAAACAACATTAGGTAAAATAGAAAATGCCACTGAAGAAATGGCAGCTAAAACAGCGGCAGGTAAGATAACAGAAGCTATTGGTCAATTTTATGGTGCAGGTAAAATTGCACAAAAAACAGCGATACCTGTTTTAAAAAGTGTAGGGAAGTATTCTAAACAATTAGTTAATTCAATTAAAGGCGGACGTTATGTTAACACTACAAATAATGTTAATGCAGCTAAAGCCATAGAAAAAGCAGCTAAATTAAGTTACGCAGCTAAAGCAAAAAAATTTATACCAATAGCTGTAGGCGGAGGTATTAGCACAGGCTTTATTATATCAGATGAAGAAAACATAGGTACATTTGGTGACTGGGATTTTTTAGATTTTTTACCAACAGGAATGGATAGAGAAGAAAAAGAAACAGCGGCGGATGATGCACAAAGACAATTATTAAATAGATTTAAATTAGGAGCAGAAATTGGTTTTCCAATTATACCTGCAGTTGTTGGTACAGGTAAAATAGGTAAACTTATTGTACAAAAAGGTAAAGACCTAGCTTATAGCGATAGTATGCTAGAAAGATGGGTAGATAGATTTGTTGCTAAACCGTTTAGATCTAGAAGTAATAAGACACAAGAATTATTTGATGGCATACAAAAGTTAGAAGGTAAAAAATCTGCAATTAAATTATTAGCTAAAGATGCATCTAGAAATTTTGATGATAGCATAAGACAAATATCACGAGAAACGAGTGGCGCGGCGCAAGCGATTAAAGACCCACAAGCTATGTCTAAAGTTGTATCTGATTTTATGTTTGCAACTGATGATGTTGTTAGAAAAGGTGGTATAGCTTTCCTGGTTTTAGTCAATCGAGTAAAAATTATTTACAGAGTCCTTAAAAATTAGGAGTGTCTAATCAATCAATACAAAAATAATTTTAGATGCTGGTGGATTTAGAAATTCAGCAGCAAATTTAAAAACTTTAATTGGTTCAAGTAAAAATTTAAATGTAAGCGTCAATAAATTAAATCAAATATTAATGAAAGAGTTAAAAATGTATTAGCTGTTGATTATAAAATGATTGATGACAATACAGGTATCTTTAATGGTTACAGACCTGTAGCAGAAAATATAGATAGAGTTGCAAAATATTACAACGATATGCAAAAGATAATGGTAAGTCTTTAGATAAAGATACAGCTACTAAATTAGTAAATGATATTACTAAAATGCATTTAAAGATAAAACAAATAAGGCTCTAGTTTTTGATATTGGAGAACAAAGTGCTTTAGCTGATAAAGCTGTTCAAAGAGTAAACATTGGTAAATATATAACAGCAGGTAAATTTAAGCCTGATGGTAGAGGTGGTTTAATACAAAAAAAATCAGATCTTCAAGCTTTTAAAGATTTATTTGGTGAGTACAGAAATGCACAGAATGGCATATTTAATACGATGTCAGATTTAGCAGAAACTGTAGCAAGAGATGAGTTTTATACAGGTCTAAAGAAAAGCTCAGAAAATATTGCAAAACAATTAAAAGCAGGAGCTGATGCAGGACAAATAGGAAGACCTATATTTTTTAGAAATTATAATGACGCTGTAACAAGATTACCTAATCAAGAAATTATCAAACAACCTTTAAAATTAAAAACAGCTTTACCAGAAACAATTTACAGTAGTCCTTTAGATGGTTATTTTACAACTGCTCCATTTGCAGAAGCTATAAGAGTAGGGGACGCTGTAGTAGGTAGTTCAATAACAAGAAGTTTACCTTATAGAATGTTAATGTTAATTCCAAAAGGTGCAGCACAAGCAGCTAAAACAGTTCTTGGATTTTTTACACACGCTAGAAATTTTTTCTCTTCTATGTTTACTACAGTACATAGTGGTAATATATTAATACCTCCTGCAAAAATTGTAGAGTTTGCAAACAGAGCACGAAAAGCTGTGCAACCACAATTGTTATATAGATTAACAGGTAATCCAAAATACAGGAATCAACCTCAAGATCAGGCTATGTACAGATTCTTATTAGAAGAAGGTGTGGTAAATCAAAACATCACAGCTAGAGAAATAGAAGGTATGTTTGGCGACATAGCTCAAATAAGAACTTCTGATGCTAATTTAGATAAATATTTTAATAAAATATTAAACACAGCAACAAGTAAATTTAAAAAAGCATATGGTGTTGCTCAAGATTTATACACCGCAGAAGATGATGTATTTAGAGTTTATAATTTTTTAGCAGAAAACTATAAATTAAGTGATGCTTTTGAAACTGCAATTAAAAAAGGTTTAAAGATATAAATGGTAAAGTTGTTGTAAGAGCCTAATGATCTTGAGCTTATGAAAGAAGCAGCTCAAGTTGTAAGAGAAACTGTGCCTAACTATGCTTATGTATCTGATTTTGTAAAAAGTGTTAGACGTTCACCACTTGGAAGTTTCGCAGCCTTCCCAGCAGAAATATACAGAACAGGTGCAAACACAACAGTTAGAGCTTTAAAAGAAATAAAAGATCCTGTTAGAAAACTATTATAAAAGTTTAGTGGGACAAGCATTTACTTATGCTACTTTACCACCATTACTAGTAGAAACATTTAGAGGTTTATACGGAATAACTAGAGATCAGTTATCGGCAATTAGAGAAGTCTTACCAACATGGTCAGAAGACAATACTATCTTACCTGTTTATGAAGATGGTAAATATAAATACATAGATTTTAGTCATGGTTTCTTTTATGACACAATGATTCAACCTGTGCAAACAACACTTTCTCAGGTTCAAAAAGGTATAACTAATGAAGAAGCTTTAGTTCCTGGATTATTAAATGGAATAACTAAATCGTTTGGTAAAGTTTTAGAACCTTTTATTCAAGAAGCAATTTGGACAGGAGCTGTTTTAGATCTTTTTGCAAGAAAAGGAGTAACTAATGATGGTAGAAAAATATGGAATGATAGAGATGAATTAGGTGATAAATATGCAAAAGCTTCTCAACACGTAGCTTATGAACTTTCTACTTTTTCTATCGCACAGATTAATAGATTGTACAAAGCTGCAATAGGAGAGACTGTTAAGGGAACAGAATATGAAATACCTGATGAATTATTAGGATTAACAGGTTTTAGAAAAGTGCCTATCAATCTTGAAAAAACTTTAAACTTTAGAATACAGGAATTTAAACGAGATGAACGTGCTGAACGAGGTTTAATTTATGAAGGTACAAGAACAGGTGATCCTGTAAAAGATGAAAATCAAATTATAAGACAATTTATTAAAGCTAATAGACAAAGACTTGAAACGTTTAATAAAATGAGAAGATTATATGATGCTGTAAAAGTTTTAGGTATGAGAGATCCAAAAATAGCAGAAGAGTTTAAAGATCAAAATTCTTTACCTTTATATAATTTATAGAAGACAATCAGTTTAAACCTTTTGGTGTAAGTAGAAACGTTCTTGAGGTTATGCAAAAATGTCAGAAGAAAAAGGTATACCCAATCCTTTAAATGATAGTTCTTGATAAATTAGAAGAAATACAAGAAAAACTTCAAGACGATCAACAGTTAAATAAACCTTTTGTTATCAACGAAGAAGACTATTTATTACCAGAACCAAACACTAGCATGGTGCCACCATTGCCAGAGCAACCACAACCTAACGTTTCTGTAGCACAATCTACACCAAATGTTATGCAAACTGGCTTGACACCTGTTGAAACTGCTTTATTATCAGAAGAAGAGAAGATGATAGCTCTTAAAAACAGAGGATTAGTTTAATGAATTACATTGATAGAAAAGGTTTTATGTATGGAGGCGCTGATGATTTTGGTTATGGCGTTGATGCTGGTATAGGTTCAAATATAAGTTCTGGACCAGGTGGAGGAGACCCTAATCCTGGAGGCGATGGAGACGGTCCTGGAAGTGATAATTTTCCTACTTACCAAGCACCTGAAAAAAAAGGAATTATTAATGCTTTAGGAGATGGCTTTAGAACTGTAGGTAATTATTATCAAAATAATTCTAGAGGAATATTAGGTAGTCTAATTGGCTCGGCTTTGTTCGGACCACTTGGTCTAGTTCTTGGAGGATATGCAGGTAGAAATTTTGATAGTATTAGGGACAGATTTTCACCAGATGTTAAAACAGAAGATGAAGGAGAGTTTACAGCTGATAGGTTTCCTACTTATAACTTCAACACTCCTTTAAATAATCCGCCTGCTCTCAATCTAGAAGGACCTTACCCTGATATAAGTAATCTAATGGCAAACAAACCAGATTATAAAGTAGGAGACATAAGTGATAAAACTTTTAATGCAGCTATTGGTTCAGGTTTTAATCCTTACACAGGAGAAGAACTACAACCAGAGAGCACAAGAATTAGAAAATCAAAGAAACAATCAATCTAATTTAGGTATAACAAATCTTATAGTATAATGACTAAAGACAACGCACTACAACGAATAGACTCACACGAAAAACTCTGCAGAATTATGCAGAAACAAACTCACGACAAGATTCATAAATTAGAAAACAAATTACTAGAGTAGAAAGAATATTATTAGTATCTATGGGAGCAGTCATCACAGGTATGGGTGGTGTTATTTTAGTTCTCTTACAAAAACTTTAGATCCAAGCTTTTAAATCTTCGCCCATAATCTCAGATGCAATGTTAACTTTGTTACGTAATGATGTAACAATCTTTGTATCAATAGTATCTTCAGCAATCAAATCAATATACGTCATAGGTTTTTCTTGACCAATACGATCTATTCTAGCTTCTGATTGCATTCTTTTCTCAAGATCATAACCATTAGAATAATAAATCATTGTTGATGCACCTGTAAGTGTAATACCATAACCACCTGTTTGAGGTGTACCTACAATAAATCTAACAGGACTTTCAGGATCTTGTATTTTCTTAATAGCTTTTTGTCTGTCATCTGTAGACGTGTCACCATAGTAAGTTACCACCGCATTTTCGCCATATTTTTTTGATATAGCCTCAACAATCTTTCTAATATCATATCTATAGTGAGCCCATATAACAGCTTTACCTTCCATCTCTTCTAGTACATCCATCAATTGACCAATACGATTGCTTTTAACATCTTGTACTTTGCCATCATTAGATGTGAAGTGACCACAAGTTATTTGATGTAATCTCATTAGCTGTGTAATAACTGTAGCTGATGTAACCATCTTACCATTTAAGAATGCAATAGCTTCTTGTTTCATTTGTTTGTATATATTTTTCTGTTCATCTGTTAGCTCTACTGTACGTTTAACAAATGTTTTCTTAGGTAAGATCTAGACAATCATCTTTTAATACACGATATGAAAAACCTTTTAATTTCTCTGATAACTCTGCAAGATTTCTATAACCTACAACAATCTCTACTGATCGACCTGATACATTTATTTTTCTACACACAGCGTATCGTGTTCTAAATACATAGTAAGAAGATTGATCTAATAAAAAGGATCTAAAAACTAACACTGTGAATAAATCTAATGGTGATTTAGTTACAGGAGAACCTGTAAGTATTCTTCTATATTTGTATGTTTCTTAAGGATACATATATTTTTGTTCTTTTAGCTGCAGGATTTTAATTGTAGTAGACTCATCAATACCCATCAAAGTTTATGACTAGCTAAAAATTTAGCTGCAAACTCTACACCTTTTTTAGTAGAGAATGCTTCTACATTCATAATCAATATATGTAATTCTGCACCTGTAGAAAACAAAGGTTTTAAAGCTTTATCATCAGGTTTAGTTCTCCATAAACCTACTTTTTTCTATATAATCAGGCATATGATTTGGTATTTCACCATCAAACCAGTTCTTATATACACCTTTAGGTGCCACTATTAATGCACCATTTATTTTACCAGCGTTATACAGCATAGCAATGTTATCTATTAATACTTTTGATTTACCTGTACCCATTTCCATGAAGTACGCAAAAACTTCTTTATCCCATGACATTTCAAGGGCTTTTTTTCTGGTGTGCAAAAGGCTTGCTTTTATATTTGTAATGCATATTATTATTTTACTTTCTATTGAAAGCATATATATTATGTGTTATACAATGTCAAGAAAGTAATTTATGACTGATTATGAAAAGTTAAAATATACAGATAAGAACAGCATAGTATATGTTATTCAAGATGTACCTGGTTCAAAAATAGGAGCGCCTAAAATAAATATTATTGGTGCAACCCAATTTGGACAGTTAAAAGTTTTACTTCCAGAAAATTCACAAATTATTTTAAGTCCTAATTATGTAATAACAACTTTAAGAAGTAAGTTAAAAGAATACACGTCTAAAGATTATTTATTACTGACTGGGGATCCAGCTATTATTGGCGTAGCATGTTCAATAGTATCTGATACAACAAATGGTAAGTTTAATTTGTTGAAGTGGGATAAGCAAGAAAGAAGATATTATCCGGTTGAGATTGATTTATATAAAAAATAAATCTTGACTTATTAATAATAAAGTATATATAGAAAGGCGAGAAAGTTATGACGAAAATTGATTATGAAAATGATAGAATGCAATCTGTTGAACAGATAGATTCTGCTAAAAGACTATCAGATAAAATATTAGAACTAAAAGATTTTGAAGATGAGATTGCAAATGCAGAAGAGTCTTTAAAAAAACTTAAAGAAAAAGCAAGAACAATTTCAAGCATTGAGATTCCAGCGATGATGGATGAAATGCAGATTACAAAATTAAAGCTGAAAGATGGAGAGGCTGTAGAAATCAAAAAAGTCTACGGTGCATCTATTCCTAAAGATCAACAGGAAGCAGCTTTTACATGGCTTCGTAACAACGGTCTAGGTGATATTATTAAAAATGATATTACCGTTACCTTTGGTCGTGGCGAAGATAACAAGGCAGCATCATATGCTGAACTTGCACGAGGCAACGGGTTTGAACCTATCCAGAAGATTGGAGTAAACCCGATGACACTCAAAGCACTGGTCAGGGAGCGACTTGAATCTGGACAAGACGTTCCTGCCGACCTATTTAAACCGTTTGAGGGTAACCAAACTAAAATAACAAGGAGAAACTAGAAATGAGTGACGCGAAACAAGTAGCAACTAAAAAAAAGAAAACTTGCCTTCAGCTTCGTTATTCGAAGCAGATGCGCAAATGGGTTTTGAGAATGTGAAGACAGATAGTCTGGCTCCACCAATCTTAAAACTACTACAGAACGGATCAGCAGAAGCACAGAAACGTAATCAAAATTACGTAGAAGGTGCAGAACCTGGTATGTTCTTAAATACTGTTACGAAACAGTTATACAATGGTGACAAAGGAATACACGTGATTCCATGTTACTATAAGTTAGAATACCAAGAGTGGGCAGATTATGGAACAGGTTCAGGTAGACCTGAAATGATTTATCCTGACTCTTCGGACATTCTTGAAAAGACTACCAAAGGACCTGATGGTAAAGACAGATTACAAAATGGTAACTACATATTAACTGTAGGACAACACTTTGTAATTATCTCAGGTGATAAGGGATCTGAAACTGCAATGATATCTATGAGTTCATCTCAAGGTAAAGTTAGCAGGAAGTGGAACTCCATGATGAAATCTATTAGTTTAGATGGTAAGAATGGTCCTTATACTCCACCATCATTCAGTCACATTTATAAATTATCTTCTGTATTAAATACAGGAAAAGGTAATCAGTGGTATGGCTTTAATATCGAGAAAGTTGGAATGTTAGAAGATGCTAATATGTATGAACGAGCTAAGAAGTTCTACAATAGCTTCGCTAACAGAGGCTAACAGTTCTTTGGGCGGCAGCAATGCCGCCCATTTTTTTGGTGGACATGACAGAATTAGATAAATTTATAGATATATTTGGCGGATCGTTTAGTGCCTACGGTCAAACTAGAAAGACAGATGAGTTTGACGATAGAGGTAAGCACAAAACTAAATCTTTTATTATTAAACAACCGCCGACAACAAAGATGTTTGAAGAACATCTTGAAGGTAAAGATCCTGCATTAGGTATCATACCTATTAACGAACAAAACAAATGTAGATGGGCCTGTATAGATATTGATTTGTACAATGGTTTTGATCACAAAGCTTTAATTGTAAAAATATAAAAACATAATTTTCCATTAACCGTATGTAGATCTAAATCTGGTGGCGCACACGTATTTTTATTTACAGGTGAGTTTGCACCAGCAGCTGTGTTTAGAAGTAAACTAAAAGATATGGCGGCCATATTGGGTTATTCTAGAGCAGAGATATTTCCAAAACAAAACCAGGTTGACATGCATAGGGGTGGTACAGGTAGTTTCTTAAACCTTCCATACCACAATGTAAAAATGACAACACGTTATGGTGTTAAGATGATGGTTCAGCTATGACGATAGAAGAATTTTTTGATGTGTATGATAAAGTTAAACTAACAGAAGATGAATTAACAAAACTAAAAGTTAAAGAAGAGAAAATATCAAATGATTTATTAAAAGGTGCACCACCTTGTTTGATAGCGATTGCTAAACAAGGTATACCAAATGGCCAAAGAAACAATGCCATCTATAACTTCGGTGTGTATTGTAAGAAAAGATATACAGACTGGGATATGAAAATATTTAAATACAATGATGAGTATTGTAAACCCCCGTTAGATAAGAAAGAAATAGATACACTAATAAAATCCATAGACGGTAAAGACTATCAATACAAATGTAAAGACGAACCTATTGCATCATTCTGTAATTCTAAAAAATGTGTATTGCAAGAGTATGGTGTAGGTGATGATGAACTTCCTGGTGCAGAGATAAAAGAAATACAAAAGTATGATTCAGATCCACCGTTGTTTTATGTAACCATAGGTGATGAACAAGTTGAAGTAGAATCAGCAGAACTACATGAACCTGATAAGTTCTCACTAAAATGTTTAGAACAAATCAATCAAGCTATGCCACCGATTGGCAAACACATATGGAGAAAGGCAATAAACAAATTACTAAAAGAAACTATACCTATCGAAGCTCCAGAGTCTACAAAGATTGATGTACAACTAAAAGAAATACTTACAGATTATACTACAAAGATACCAGGTAAAGATTGGAAAGATATCTTACGTGGTCTAGCTTACACAGAAGATGGAGTCAGTAATTTTAAATTTAAAGACTTCTGGAAATATTTATTACGAACTAAGTCATGGCCAGAGAAACAATACCCAAGAAATAAAACAGCTAGAATGTTAGAGAATCAATTTAATGCAGTAGAAATTGCCGGAAAAATAAATAACAAGACCGTTAGATATTACGTAGTCAAACAGCAAGAAGTAAACAAACCGATTGTAAGAAAAGATAAGATGAAGGAGCCACCTTTTGCTTAGAACAATAATACCAGGCCCACCAGGCACAGGTAAAACACATAGACTGATGTATTATCTTGAACACGAACTAAAGCAAACAGATCCTAGTAAGATTGCTTACATTGCATTTAGTAATGCTGCAGCAGATGAAGCTAAGAAAAGAATTACCAATAACAATGTTATTGTAAGTACCATGCATGCCTTTGGTAGTAGAGAATTACAACTGAATACTTCAACACATTTATTGAAAGGAGATAAATGGAAAGGTTTTAAAAATTTCTCAAACATATGCGCTGACTTATCTTTTGAAAGTTACATCAATGAGTCTGGTTATCCTCAATATAAAAATAGTCATATGAAAATTATTGAGTATGCAAAGAATAAAACTACCTTTAGATGAAGCTGCGCTACAACTAGAATTACATTACAGCACTGATATATATTTAACCGAACAAATCCAAGCAGATCTAATTACATACAAAGAACAAACAGGTATGTTTGAATATTCTGATATGATTTCCAAGTTTGTCGAGGAGGACAAATGTCCACCAATTCATACTGTCTTCCTCGATGAAGCCCAAGATCTAAGTCCACTACAATGGGAAATGTTTTTTTACATAGAATCTAAATCTCAACGATCATACATCGCTGGCGATGATGACCAAACTATCTACACGTTTCAAGGTGCAGATCCTGATATCTTTATAAATTTAAAAGGTGTTACAGATCCACAGATAAAATCTAGAAGAGTACCTAGAACAATACATAAATTAGCTGAGTCTATATTCCTCACATGTCACAACGTTTAGAAAAGAAATGGGAACCAAGAGATGCTGAGGTAAAATATATAATGATATTCCATACCAAGACATAGATTTTTCTACAGGTAACTGGATGGTATTGACTAGAACCAATAAATGTTAACGGCATTAAAAGATCATATGTACGATTTAAATTTAAGGTTTGATGCCAAGCAACAAGAACTATTACCGAAGAGAATGGTAAATGCATATAGAGTTTGGACAAGATTAAACCAAGGTGCGTTTGTTAATAAAGAAGATCTAAAAGATTTATGGGATTATCTTACGGTTAAAGACGGACATCTAGTAAGAGGATACGCAAGCAACAAGACTCTAGAATCTATTACATCTATTAATATGGATGGACTAAGAGCTGAATACGGGTTGCGAGCAGCGGGGCTGGGAAATATTAAACTTTCCAGAATCAAGTAAGATGTACATTAGAACCATTCTAAAGAACGGTGATGATCTAATGAAACCTGCAAGAATAAAATTATCTACAATACATAGTGTAAAAGGTGAGGAATGTGATAACGTTGTTTTGTTTACTGATTTAGAAAGAATCATATATGACTCAGCACAAAAAGATGCAGACCCAGAACACCGTACATTCTTTGTAGGTATAACAAGAGCAAAAGAAAAACTGTTCATAACCAATCAAGATTATGAATATCAATATAACATAGGAGCACCAATAATATGACAGACACAAGTATATTTAAAGATGCCTTTCCACAAAATAAGCAGATAGGCGGGAAGCATTATAAATCTTTTCACATTCAGCCGTATGAATTTATTTCAAAAAATAATCTTTCATTCTTCCAGGGCAATGTTGTGAAATATGTATGTAGATATCTTACAAAAAATGGTATAGAAGATCTAGAAAAGATAATACATTATTGCGAATTAGAAATTAAAAAAATGGAAGACATGAAAAGGAAAAAGAAATAATGTTTGCCGTACAAACTGAATGGGATTGTCCAGAAGACTTTCCAAATTTATCTGACGCAAAATTTATAGCGATCGACTTAGAAACAAAAGATCCTGATCTTAAAGCAAAAGGATCTGGTGCCATACAAGGTCATGGTGAGATTGTAGGTATTGCTGTAGCTGTAGAAGGATGGTCAGGTTATTATCCGATTGCACACGAAGGTGGTGGTAATATGGATAGAAGAATTGTTTTAGAATGGTTCAAGAAAGTTTGTGCAACAGATGCTGTAAAAATATTTCACAATGCAATGTATGATGTATGTTGGATTAAATCATACGGTATACCAATTAATGGTCACATTATAGATACAATGGTTATGGCCTCACTGATTGATGAGAATAGATTATGGTATTCACTAAACAGTGTATCATTTGATTATCTTGGTGAAGTAAAGAATGAGAAAGCTTTGAAAGAAGCTGCAGAGTCTTGGGGTATAGATCCTAAAAAGAAATGTATAAACTACCTGCAATGTATGTAGGTTCTTATGCAGAAAAAGATGCAGAACTAACATTAGAATTATTCAAAGTATTATCTAGAGAAATTACAAAACAAAACTTAACAAACATATTTGATTTAGAAACACAATTGTTTCCATGTTTAATTGATATGAAGTTTAAAGGGGTGTGCGTTGATGTCGACAAAGCTCATACAATGAAACAACAACTATGTAAACAAGAAGAGCAATTAATGTACCAAGTAAAAGCAGAAACAGGTATAGATGTCCAAATATGGGCAGCAAGATCGATTGCCAAAGCTTTTGATAAGCTGTCTTTAGATTATAGTACCACTGAGAAAACAGGTGCGCCTTCATTTACAAAAAACTTCCTTTCCAATCATCAACATCCGATGGTTAAGAACATAGCAAAAGCTAGAGAAATAAACAAGGCACATACAACCTTCATAGATACGATACTAAAACACCAACATAAAGGTAGAATACATGCAGATATTAATCCTATAAGATCAGATCAAGGTGGTACAGTTACAGGACGATTCAGTTATTCTAATCCAAACTTACAACAAATACCTGCAAGAAATAAAGAACTAGGACCAATGATTAGATCTTTATTTATTCCAGAGAAAATCACAAGTGGGGTTGTTTTGATTACAGTCAACAAGAGCCAAGATTAGTTGTGCACTATGCAGCAACAACAGAGCCTATCTGTTTTGATAATTCAGTTGGAAACATAGTAGATAAATTTAAAGACAACTCTGTAGATTTCCACCAGACTGTAGCAGACATGGCCAACATATCTAGAACACAAGCCAAGACAATTAATTTGGGTTTTTTATGGTATGGGTAAAGCAAAACTACAAGCTGAATTAGGTTTAAATCAAAAACAAGAAGCAGAAGATTTATTTAATCAGTATCATCAAAAGTACCTTTTGTTAGAGATCTTATGGGTTACACATCTAAGACAGCTCAGACATCAGGATCTATTGGTACATTACTAGGACGTAGATGTAGATTTAATAAATGGGAACCAAATCAATTTGGTATGCACAAACCTATGGACTTTGAAGAAGCAGAAAGAACTTATGGCAGAGGTAGAATCAGAAGAGCATTTACATACAAAGCTTTAAATAAATTGATACAAGGATCAGCAGCAGACATGACAAAAAAAGCTATGGTAGATTTATATAACGAAGGCATTGTGCCACACATACAAATTCATGATGAGTTAGATATTTCTATACAGTCAGAAGAGCAGCTAATAAAATCATTGAAATTATGGAAAATGCTGTTAGTTTGGAAGTCCCTAACAAAGTTGACTATGAGTCTGGGTTAACATGGGGAGATATTAATGGATAATTATGGCTTATTTAAATGCAAACATACCAGCAACCTATGCTCAAATAAGAAGAGAGTATTTATATGATTGTAAAAAACATCATGGAGAAGTTGAAGACTGTATTATCTTTGGTTTGTCGCTCTATTACTGGGCGTGCTATTCTCTTTCATGTATTATGGAGAGTGGTGCAGTATTTTATCGCCTCCCTATTAGCGCGTTTATTCAACGGGGTTTTAAGCCAACAGAAGTTCCACGAAGACGACTTGATGAGCTTCAGCTTTGGAATTCTTTTAGTTACTATCCTGCTGTTCATTCTTGGGATATCTTGGACGGACAATCCGGTAAATACATAGGCAAAGATAAAAAATGGCACAGTGGTGATTACTTATTTACTGTTGATTTTGCACATCCAGAGAGTAATATATTAGATACCGATCATTCGGAAATACCGCACGAACATAAGTGCGCTCACATAATTGCCTTAGATGATGGCAATTATGCAGCACAACCTAACAATAGATGTATTTGGGATACCTTCTTTTACAGTTAAAGATGATATTCCTGATTGGAAAGTACAAACTAATGAATGGAATGTAGAAGATACTAGGAAGTGGCAAACAGAAGACACGGACAACTTCTTTTACGAAATTGAGGAGAAAAAAAATGATTGAAAAATGTAAAAATATTTGTTGCAGAGTATGGAATAAAATTAAAGATCTATGGGACAAATGGGTCAATGGATTTTTAAAGGTTTTTATAAGTAATGAAAAAAGTAAAAACAAAAAGTAAACTAGAGTGGTTTAAGAAAAATATTGTAATTGTTCCTGTTGTGGCAGCAATCATAGCCGGAACATTTACATCGGTAAGATATGTATTAAATTTAACAGATACTATTACAGCTAACCAAGAAATATTAAATCTTAGAAGAAAAGATTTAAAACAAGCACAGAAAAGTATTACAGATCAAAACACAAGACTATCATCAGCTGAAGCAACGTGGACTATGGCTGAAAACTTATATAGACAACTAGCAGACACAGTGAGGGATCATACCTATGACCTTAAAGACCTTACGAGATAATTTATTATGGATCGCATTCTTTCTTTGCGTTGCAACTTATGCAAGCAAGAAATGATTATCTAAATGACTACGGAACTTGTGAAAGAGGTCATTGGGAAACTTATACAGAAGTTAGACAACACGAATATAAAACAGGCACAAGTAATGAGTATCAAGATCAAACATTAGGTTTTAGATTTAGAATGCCTTTAGGTGCTGTGTGTAGTGATGAGTATATTGCAGAAATGCAGAAGAAAAGTAAAATAAAAACCCAACTTGAACTTATAAAAGAGTGTAAAAGAATACCTAATATTTCCTCCACCTGTAGAATTTGCAGAGTTATTTAATATGTGTAATAAATTAGGTTGTTAAGTTTATTGATAAGAAACCAGAGGGTAGTCATTGGGAAAATTTAAAGATACAATATCTAAAAGATAATCCTGATGTTGTAATTATGGAACAGGCAATGCCAAAATGAAGATAAACGAAGGAACAAAAGTAAGCACAGATCTTAAGACGATTGCAGTATTATTGCTGCTGTAGCTATTGGTGTGTTTGCATACACAGAACTAACAGCTAGGTTAGTATCGTTAGAGACTTCAAGAGAACTATTTCAGGCAGATTTACTTAAAAAGTGAGCAGTTGCCGGTCGACAACTGATGTTGTTGGAGGATCTTTATAAGTCCGTAGAGAAAATAGAAGTACGAATAGAAGATATGATGCACAACAAAGTCAACATACAATTCTTACAAAAGAATCAAGAGAAAATTTTATCTGATATTGAAGCATTAAAAGATAAAGTAAGAGCTAATGGAGGTCATAAATGATCGAGCACATCGTAGCCCTTTTAATGTTTGTAGGACCTGATATCAAGGAGCACAGAATACAAATTGATCCAAACACAGGAAAATCCTCTATGTCAATATGTATGAAGCATAAACGTGAAGCAAGAGACCACCTAAAGAAAATATATCTTATAAATGTATTAAATCTAAAGCAGAATTAGAAAAATATAGATGGATCTTACTCTATTAAAGCTTTAATATTAGAATAATGGAACCTTTTTCCTATAAATACTATGATAGCAGCCATTGCAGTAGGCTTAATAATATACTACAGTCTCAAACTATAAATCATGAAATTAACGGCAAACATAACTTTAGACGAGCTTTGTAAATCACAAGTTAGTGAGAGAAAAGGTATTAATAATAACCCTAATCCACAGCAAATAGAAAATATAAAAGCACTAGCAGTAAATGTGCTTCAACCGATACGTTCTCATTTTGACAAACCCTTAATTATATCCTCAGGATTTAGATGCGCAGAATTATGTATTGCAAT
>UEXL01000442.1_pt1 | contig 15622 bp, 34 predicted proteins | sample 1796671 | NCBI WGS metagenome assembly UEXL01 (sample SAMEA4772471, study PRJEB27181) | metagenome
CCACCCCTTGCGCGTGTTTAGTGTGACAAATCGTTTTGTCAATTTTGTGTCAATGATTTGTCAAAGCTATGTCAATTAACTGTTCCCTCTCTTCCTCTATAAGAGAATCCTTAACCTTTGATTGTTCAGCTGTTAAGCGGCTTATAAGCTTATAGTCCCTATCCTTATCTGGTACGCTCCATAGCTGCTGCAGTTGATATTCGATTTGCCAGTATCTATCTAGGTTTTTAGACATTTATTTTTATTACCCTCGGCTATACAGATTGTGGAGTTTCTAAGCCTGTAACTTCTGCAATCTCGGCAGGTGTCGCAGGAATGAATGTGTATGAATCAGTGCATAATGTGCGCATATATGCACGCTTGTGTTTGTTGGTAGTGTTCGAATACTTTGCATTGTTATGCAGTACTGTGTTCTCCATTGCACTCCCACGATGGAAAACAATAACCTGTGGCACACCATAGGACAAGTGTGCTGTATAGTCAGGGGTTTCAACAAGGGTTTGGTTTGATTTGTAGTTAGTGATTCGCATTATACATTCTCCTCTAAGGGTTTCAAAAATAAGGTCTCTAAATAAAATTTAATATCGTCGTCGTTTTGTGGGGATGAAGGTGCTTTTTCAAGCATCTGCCAAGCTTGCACTGTCATAGAACAGGCAGAGGCATATATAAGGTTTAAACAAAACAATTGCGTGCTGTTGCTTGCCTCGGTTAACGGACCCATTATAGGCTTTCCACGTCTGCATCAATATTATGGGCTTCATAATCAGAGATTTCACCATTTTTATTAAGTGAATCAATGAAGTTAGACCACGATTCACGACGCGCAGGGCCATCAATCACGCCATCTTGCTCATGTGCATCTTTAATATAGGGTAGAACCTCTTCAGCATAACGATTAAACACAACAGTCTGTACTTGCCGCAAGTGGTTTGCAAAGCCCTCTAGGACGTTGTGAGCGACGTTTTCAGCCAACTCCTCGACATCACCGCCAAGGGTGTCCAGAGCGTCATAAGCAACGTCATAGTGTGTGTCATAATCAGACACTTCGAGAACGTCTTCCATTACGCTGGCAACGATATCCTCGATAGCGGTTCGGAGTTGTTCATTGATGTGGTGTTCGATTTTTGAAAGAAGAGCTTTATCCATGTGTGAGAACCTCGTTTGTTTGTATATACATTATACTTGTTTGGGGGGTTTGTCAATAACTTTATTGTCAAAAAGATGTCAAGGGAATTACTTTTGCATGTAAATATCAGCGTCTTCCTTAAAGCTCTTTTTGTCTTGGTTATAACTGGCCTTTAAGGAATTGACAAAAAAGCTTTTAAAGGCTTTAAGCCTTCATATTGTATTCACTGGCAATTTTATTGGCAAGCATGGTGCGGTTGGAATTGGTGTTGCGCATTTGACGACTCTCGATTGTATGGTTTAAAGGCTGGTAATTGGTGTGTGTCGGATGGGGGCGCGACTTCCAAGCATAACGCGCTCAATTAAAATTCATCGGTGTGTTCCCCCCTCTTTGTAATAACATTATACACCGAAATGAGGGAAAATAACACTTTTATTGACTTTTTTATGCACCTATCCATTGTCAAGCTTTAAATTAACATATGCGAGACCACTTAATGTATTTATTTTTAATGTTCTCCAGTGTCCTCCGGCGCATGTGGCGCAAATGGTGTTTTTTTCAGCATGAGAGACGTACAGCGTTTTGATTAAGGTTTCCCTATAGGGGGGATAGAAATAAAATAATCAATCACTTGACAATCACGCGCACTACGTATACACTAGATCAAACCGTGATTTAGTCCCTTTCAACCTTGTCTATTAACAAACACAATAGAACCATAACAGTAATTACCAAACCAATCAATCCATATCCTCCCACGTTAACCCACTTTCAACCACTTCTACCCTATCCCCACCTACAATCAATTCAATTGAATCCATATCATGCCATTGCACTATCTCATATAACTCTCCAATGTCCATTAAGCCGTTTCTATCTTCTCTTTCCCATGGGTCATGTGTATACATAACATAGCATTTATAGCTGGTATATCCTACATCTCTTGTTTCAGAGTGTGTAACTTCTTTTTTCTTTACAATCATATAACGAGCAACGTTTATCTCTCTTCCCTTATAGTTCCAGTATACAATCAATAAGTCACCGGGGTTATATAAATGGTTTTTTATCATTTTATTTTTTAGTCCCTTGAAATGATTTTCCATTGGTCTTCAAAATATTTTATACTTCCGGTATCATCAATATCCAATACCCACGAATCTGGTTGTCCCACTATCCAATATGATTTTTTGCCGCTACTCCCTGTATAAAAGCAAGTAGCATCAATTTGCTGTGTCATGTGAATTTTGTTATCTGAATATCTTATTTCTTTAGGCTTGCATACCTTGTGGATTAACCATACTGATCGTGTTCTTTTGTGCTTAATGATTTGTCCGGTTTTAAACTTATTTTTCATATAGTACCTTCCATATCTTATCTTTAGGGCTTAGGTCTTTACCTTGTAGCCAAAATGTGGATTGTGCATTGATTTGCCATAGGCAAGACTTATCAAACTTGTCGGCCGAAGGATGATATATGCAATACGCTCTTATCTTTAGTTTCCAAAAACCATATTGCTTTGCGCATACCTCTTCCTCTCCTAGCACTAACCATCTGGATTTAGATGGCGCATGATATAATATGCTTCCATCTTTAAACTTATGATCTCGAATCTTCACGGTGGTGCCATTCTGAAATCATTTTTAAATTCCCTTGTCTCTCACACATTCTAAGCCACTTCATATCATAATATTTATCGTGCGGAATCTCTTTTCTCTTCTCGTGAGAATCATACACCACATGACACTTCCATCCGTTTATTTTCTGTTGTATCGTTCCGATGTTTGTGAGTAGCGGAGCGGTCAATATTATATGCAACACCCTATCACTTGTCTCTTCATGCAATGACTTTTGTTTCCACTTCATCTCTACCATATCACCTGTTTGTAATCCGTCTATCATCATTTTATCACTCTCGACACCCTGTTAAAAAAAATTTGGCGAATAAAAAAATTCGCGAATCACGCCTATCACCCAAGAAGGACCGCCGCTGTCACCAATCGCTTCGGCTGTACAATGCGAAACTGGGGAGGTTCATCACCGTGTGCAAGTCTTCCTTATCTTCTGGCGGTGCTGCGATTACATAACAACGACAGTATTCAACCCATTCATCATGGTCGGCTAACTTAATCACTCGCCATTCTTTATTGTAAGCCCTGTCACGGTAAATCAATATTTGTCCGGATTTATGTCTCATTGGTTAACCTTCCCTCTTCAGGATATTTGAATTAATCTCAAATATAGTGTTTACCTTCATGTAGTTCTCTCTGGGTGCATAGGTGCAATATATAAGTGTTTTGTGGTAATAAGAGCTGTACTGCGAATATCTAAATTCTAACACTATTCCCTCTATTCCGCTGGAAGCAACTGCCATATCGCCCTTTCTAAGTCCCACTCTCTAAGCTCCATTCCATTTTCTGATATGCTCCACTTTTAAATGTGGCATGATAAAAACTGTGTCTTTCTGTTGATTCCAATGCACCATCGGGATTCAGTATAACATAAACCTCTGTAAACTTGCCCATTAAATCGTCCTTCCTGTCATTGCTTAGGACAACCCATTTAATAACTGGCTTTCCAGATTTGTTAGCCGTTAGCATATCACCAGCTTTAACATTTTCAATTGTAAAACCTTTAGTCATCGATTGCAATCACTCGCTCATTGGTCTGGAAGTATGGACGCTCTGCACAGGCTTTTGTGGTCATCCACATGCGCTGGCATTTGCTAGGAACAGGCTTAGGAGCCTCCATATCGGTGAGAACGATATGACCATCGAAAGAATTCTCGTTAACCCAGCGAGTTGGGGCATTGAAACAAGTGCCTCCATACATATATCTTTCTTTCTCATGTCTCTCTCCTTTCTTCCATACGTGGATATTCTCCTTTGAAACCTCTGTATCAAACGGAACGATAGTAAACTCTGCGAGTTGGGCTAGCTTTTCCAGTTCAGAATAGAAGGCCGACAACATCGAATCAGATACCGAACCGGACTGGTCAATAGAGACGGCGATTTTGGCTTGTCTTTGTGACTTGCGACCCGGATGTATATAAGCATAGCGACGGTTTAGTCTTTTAATTGTTGAAGTCTTGTTAGCTCTTTGAGAAGCCTTAACGAAAGAACGAAGAACCGAACGCCAGTTAACTTTAGGAGTAATCGCCTCTTTATTGCTTTTCTCATTGATTGGGACACAGAACCATACCCTTTTGACTGTGCCTCAACATATGCCTCTTTCATAGCTCCTTTAGTCGCTCTTCTGCAATCTTTCTCTTTTCATCTGTACCATCGGAGTCTCCCCAATCTGAATGGTCATCAAATCCGTTACCGTTCCAGTCTTGATTGGTATCCCCCCACTCTCGAGGAACCTTTCAGATTCTCCATTCTTCGAATAGCATCACTTTATCTTCGTGCTCTGGTAGCATCTCCATGTACTCTTCCGCTGAAAGATGCGGAGGATACTTGGCGAAAGGACCGACACTAGGAATCAAAGCCTTATCCATAGGAAGCATAGAAGATTGAACAACATATCCACTAGGTGACTCAAACGTTTTCAAAGTTGCTTAGTTCTGAATTGATAGCCAAGTCGGTGGCGACATTCCACTTCTTAGTCATGCGTTCGCCGGGTATTCGGCTTGTAACATGAAGCAAAACAATGTGATAGAATTCGTGCAACAACACGCCCTTTACAAATTTGGGGTCTTGCTTGTGAATTCAGATAAGAACTTGGATTATAAACATCTCAAATCTGCATCGGTCTTCATTGAATTTGACACCGGCTGTAGGCACTGTCTTTGTGGCAACTTTTTCAAGTTTGCGAGACAAAGCGGCGAAAAAAGGTTCATCGCTCAAAAGTCCGATAATGTGTTCATCTAAATTAAAATCAGTCATTGAATAACTCCGAATTACATATACATTATACACGTTTTAAACGGCTTTGTCTATATAAAAGTTGTCAAGTAAATGTAAAGTGCAAAATAAAGGGAGCGAATGTAGGCGATACAGCACCTAACGAAAATAGCCGAACCCAATACCCGCGCTACAACCTTAGCTATCACGCCTATGGGGTACTTACCGCGTCGCAGTAACCGAAAGCATCCATCTTGCCCATCTTTCCAAGTTCTTTATGGAAATTTGAGCCGTTTTCTGCCGAAACCTGTGTGTTTCCAGCGGTCAACGTGGTGAATAACTTCATCCGTGCTTCCGATGGTAGCGTATCAAAGTATTTAACCAAGTTGGTCATACGGTCGTTCTCGATTGGCTTTGCAAATACGTCGCTTGCATCAATCTTTTCAATCATTGCAACGTGGTCAACCAGCCAAAGTCTTTAGTTTTATCAATTTTGCCGTGGTCCAGAATATCCTCCACGGTTACCTGTCGTTCGTAGTTCTCAACGAAGTCACGGAAGGATACCGCAGCTTCAAAGCCAACAAATCCGTGTGAAAGGTTGAACAATAAACCGAGGTCTGCGTTCTCGTTATCAAGCATACCAACCTTTGCAAGTGTGCTATCAAGGCGGTGCCAAGAGCGGCGAGATGGGTATACAACACCCGGCTCAAATTCTCCTTTGTGCTCTAAGTGTTCACGATTCTGGTTGATAAAGTCCCACATTACAGAATTAATTTCGTTCTTACCCCAATCAAGCCAATCCTCAACAGAAGGCTCGACATCGAAGGTGACCCAACGGTCAAGTTCAGCAGGGTCCATATCAGCAACTTGGTATTGTGCTGCATGAACTCCGCCGTTGACTGCGCCGAATACGACGGTGCCGGGGTGAAGTTTCCAGCCGTTGATTTGACGACTATCGCCAAGCTGGAAAAAGCCTTGTCGAACCTCGGTTGTCGCTCGGTCTACTTCATCGAGGAAGAGTACCACAGGCTCGGTGCAAGCCCTGACCAACCAAGCGAAAGGACGCAAAGAAGCTGCACTTCTCGCCGTTGATTTCATCTGCTGCGGTGATGGCAATCCGAGCAAGTCGCCTTCAGTCATCTGAGAAGCGAATCTCAACGACCGGTAAAGAAGTTTCACCCTCTTGAATAGGGCGAGTCTGTGAACCGTCCCAAGCAAGACCTTGGGCTGTCTGGTAAGCTACCCATGATTTACCGATACCGTGGCGGCCACGAATAAGAACAGAATAAAGATTAGATTCATCTCCTGAAAGAAGAGTCGGGAATCATTGACTTAAGGTTTGAAAATGTGATTGAAACTGACATGTGATAGCTCCAGTTTTGTTAGTAAATTAGGTAGTAAATGGTTTAGTGAATCGCTCAACTTGTATATACATTATACGTTTTTTTGCGTCTTGTCTACAACAAAGTTGTCAAGAGAATGTCAAGACGGGTTATGCAGGAATAACCATGTCGCGCTTGATATAAGTTGTCTCACCGGAACGCAAGCGAACCTCCATCATCCCGCCAGTCTTGCGATATCCAAGATACACGGTACAACGGGCTCGTAGGATGGTAAAGGTGTCAGTAGAATGAACCCCAACGCATACGCAAGTAGGAGGAAGTTTGGTTTCACCGGCTGATGTCATGCCCATACTATTTGGGCTTTCATACCACTCCGTTACTTCGTTTTCAGTCAAAGGTCGGTAAGTAGATAAACACCTCTTTCATCGTCGGACCTTTACCAACGGGGAACTCTCGTTGACCTCCAGACGCAGGGGTGAAGCACTTACTTATGTTTAACTTAGCTTTCATTCCTTTGCGCATTTTAACTCCACTCTCTGGAAGAGGGTTAATCCCCTCGTTCTGTATATACATTATACACCTTGGAGACAGTCTTGTCTATAGAAAAGTTGTCAAGTAAATGTCAAGACATGTTATTTATTTCTTATCTTATAGTATTGGTTTGAGCCGGAAGAATCAGCATCCCAACGGTTTAACAAATGCACCTTATGTATCCATGTGGATGCACCCGGCTTGACGCTTTTATACATACTATATCGTGAATCTAATTCATCATTAAATAAGCATGACACCCGTATCACGTCCCTCCTTCGGTTGCCGTGCTTGTCTAGTGGCGTATCGATTTCAGTTACCAGAAACACCCCGAGAAGCCTATCATCTCTCACAAGATATCTCTCCACTATGTCGCCAACCTGTGGCTCTAGTGGCAAAGTTATATACATTTGTACCACTTCCGAGGCGAGTCGGCCCCATAACCATCATCATCTTCATCATCAATCTCGTAGTCCGTCACCATAGAGCGGGCGTGAGTCATACGCTCGTAAAGGGCAGCAATTTCTGGTATCATGTAAATCATTCGTACATGAAAATAATAATCAGTTGCCGCTGTGATTACCATCGGCGTGTCGGCTTTGTTTATTTTCTCCACGACAATGAAACGACAAAATTCATTGTATTCGGTTCCGCCGTCATCATAGCCTTCGTTCCACATGTTAGATATTACCCCTTGTTCCGAGATAATATCGCCTACATTGATTGCTGATGAGTGCATGATAAATTCCATTATAGATATCCCTGCTCTTCTCGCATCTTATCGGCCTCTTCATCTCGTGTTAGTCCTTTGGTCAAGGTGCGGAAGGAATCCAATGAAGTCCTTTTCTTAAAGTATTCTTTAAGAACCTTTTCGCTTTCCACATCTTCGCAAGTCAACCAACCAAGGGGAGGCTTTTGTGCATTGACCTTAGAGACAACAGTGAAAAAATAAGTATTTCTAAACCTCGAATACCATCCGCCGTCATCCCCTCTCTCCATTAAAGTTCTGAAAGGCATCCAGAGGCATCTTATTCCACAGTAAATCATAATCCAATGGGAATCCCATTTCGGAGTCCCACGCCCGGTTTAAAGAAGAAATGGGCCTTACTTTGAATGGCGCACGAGATCCCACCTCGTTAGAGTAATAGTTATAGGCAGTTTCCCAGACATTGATATTGTTCCACATCACGCTAGTAATTACCATGGGAGTTTTAAAACGCCCGCCCGCCTGTGTAATCCTTCGGATTTATAAGCTGGGTGTTGGTGTCGCTCTCGATAATAGCACCTACAAAAATACCTTGATTGACCATTGCTTTGAAAATTTGCTTGCGGTATTCTACGTTATTCCTCTAACCTTCTCCATATCCGCTTGGAGTGGTACAGGTTTTGCGGTTGTGTCCACCTTCCGAACAATAAGAACACTTACGAGATTTGCCGGATGCTTTGCGTCTTACTTTTCTCGCATCGTATTGGCAACGACATAATCGTTACCATGCTGCGAGCGAAGGGTTTCAATGCGTTCCGCATATTGGGGACATGATGAACGGTTGTGACCCGGCTTGCGACAATATCCACAGCGAACGGTTTTTATATTTAGTGACGATAGGCATGTGATAGGCTCCTGTCTTAATTACATATACATTATACACATTTTTGCCTCTTGTCTACATAAAAGTTGTCAAGAGAATGTCAAGAGAATTAATGGACTACCAAGGTGAGGCGGGAACTGTTCATCCAGCGACGTGGGCGGTTTACTCGGATTCCCGCCATCCTAGCCTGAAATTTCTTTATTGATACAACCAACAGTTGCCACCCGATAATGGGCATTGAAAGTATCTATTGCGTCACTCTGTGAAGCTCAACATTCGCCCTTAGAATCAGGAGCCAGACCTGTCAGATATTGGTCTGGGTTTTCCATGGTACACTTTTAACCTTGATAGCCCAAAATTCAGAAGTTTAACACTAGCACATCCTCCACATGTCTCTCGGCAATGAGCATAAATCTATCGTCTTTGTTGTTTCTCCCGGCGTGTATGCTCGGTGTCCATACAATAATACACAAAAGGCTTGGGGTCTTCCCCATTGCTCTTCTGTAATCTCCAGAACAAGCCAGCGATTATGCACTTTGAAAGGGTGCGATTTATAAACACTGAAAAGATTCATACCCTCTTTTATCGAAAAGGGCATAGAACCTTGGGATTAGTTTTAATCATAATGTCGTCATACTGGTCTAGGCTAGCCATGATTATCCCCTCTTCTTTTTAGCCATCGCTCTTGGATTTTGACAGGAGATGATTCACCAAACGGTAAAACAGAGTAAGTTTTTGCGCCTCTGGTGGCAGAGGTTACAGGTCCAGAATTTTCCACAACCAAAGCGATACAATCGCGGAATCGATAGTGTGGACCCTTTGCGGTGCGCCGGACTTGAACCAGAGCACCAACATCATATAGGGGTTCGGATTGAATCGTGGCGATAACATTCTGAACATACTTGTTCTCTACAATCTTGCTGTATAGCTTTGCAGTCGGAATCATTTCAGGAGATACACGATATTTTGAAACCAAGTCTTGAAAATATGGAGGGTTATTTTCGTAGTAATCCATAGCTATATTCCACTTTTGGCGCATGTCATCGCTGAAGTTATCATTCCACGCTTGACGCTGGGCTATAACTTCTGGAGAGTGGTTAGCTTCCACCTTCTGGACTGTTGCCCATTGCTTATTAGAAATGCGGTTGTGCTTTTCCATATAAGAACTGATAGAAGAAAGAAATCCCTTTTTCCCAATCGGTAAGGTTTGGGTTTTCGATTAGCTTTTTGATTCTTTCTTCGCGTTTGTCAGTCATTAAGTTCTCCCTGATTTGTATATACATTATACACGTTATTTCGCTTCGTGTCTACAACAAAGTTGTCAAGTAAATGTCAAGACAGACTTTTTATGCTTCTCTTTGCGAGAATAACCTTTCTTACTGTGGTATCCTGCCGAGCCTCCATTCTTATGTCGGTGCTGCATTTGGAGAGCTACAATATTGCGCTTTTTTACTTTCTTTTTCATACCTGTATCTCCCCACTTAAATGCCTTCCATTCTTTATGTAAATCTGTGTGACAAATTTCCAGCTTTGTCAACGGCGTGTAACATTCATTTCGGTCATACCACGAGATCACATGTGCATCGAAATCATCAACCTCTACAATAAAATATAGCCCTAACAGATTTAGCTTTTTAGAAATAGGAGATATAGAATATTCCCTTAACAGGTTGCCGGGTTTATATTTTAATGTGGTCACTGTATCTCCCATTGCCAGTGTTCTTTATTTTTGAGATCGCTGTGGGCAAAATATGTTTTAGTGGCTGGTTGCCAGAATCCATCACTGTCGTAAACAATAATAGCTTTTACTCCCGAATGAGTAACAGAAACAATTATGAAAGCACCGACCAAAAGCCTTTCTTCTGACTCGGTATCTATAGAATATTCTCTAAGTAAATTTCCGGGCTTGTAATCCACCTTACCCCTTCGTTATCTCAATTTCATCGGCTGGTAACCAACCGTCCCATCCTGTGGACAGTGAGCCGACCCAAACACATTCACGGCGAGATAGCAACCCAGCACCAGCAAACGATGTTGTTTCCTTAAAGAAAACAAACAAAGGACCGTGATCTTCACACGGCCTTTTGTTCGCGATGACGCGCCCCCATTAAAAGAAATGCTTAATTTATCTCCATTGTTAAAATGGAATTTCTTCATCTAACTGCTCCTGAATCCATTCCGGACATTCGGTTTCTGTGTCTATCGGCAACGCATCATATGTATCACCGAAATCATACATCTCATCATAATATTCTTCTGAAGAAACGAGGTTTTTATAGTTTGGATCGAATGGCATTTATTGCTCCAGTGTTTAAGTTATAATGTATTATACACGTTTGATTTAAAGATGTCAAGATAAAAATAAATTATTTTTAAATTTGTGAATGAATACTGAATCGATGAATATTTTCATTATGGAAAGTATAAGTTGTTGGCGTGTTTATAATAGGAACATCTGATGAATTATAAATGCAAAAGATATTAAACATTTTGGTGTTTTCACCTATAGTCTCCAGTTCCTCCAAGACAATCCATTGGCTTTTTTTGTCTGGCCAAGTGGTGGATTGCCAGTTTAGAATCATACCAGTTTGAATGTCCTCAGCCCTCATTCTTTTGACCCCTAAGAGATTGCAATCTTAATTTCACCCACAGGGCACCAAAAGAAAAGTATCCCGCTAGTGCGACTAAGGCAGTCCATTCTCCATGGCAGTTAGCTAAATGCGGCAACATTATAGTTTACCCTTATGGTTATCGTTGCCACGGTTCTCTGAAACAATCTTGAACTTCAATCCAGATGTCATAGAGGTGTGTTTACCAATTTGACACTCTTTGCCCAGATTTTGACCGGCATTATTTCGCCATGCCTTCTGAAAGGTATTTCGAGATGCTTGATCTTCAAACTTTAGGATTGTCACGTCACTCATTTTGCCATTGCCAGCGGTGACACCAAGATATTTAGGCGGTGATTGGTCGCCACCGTTCTCCTCCACGCAATCGGGGCACTCATTAATATATCCACCGACTAACTTCTTACGTCGAGAATGCAGGTCGAATTCATTTTCACAGTGTTTACAGTTTTTAATCATACTATCCCTCTCGTTCAAAATTTAAATTATAGGTTACAGTCTTCTGTTTCATCAAGTAAGGCATCCAAGAGGTTGATAACCCCTTCGATTTTCTCGCAAGCATCATCTCGATCAAAAGCGAAGAACTCTTCGACATCAAAGCGGGTGGAGTTGGCTAAGACTTCTGTAAGCTCTAATAAAGCATTGCGCTGCTCTTTTAATAGCTCGACATCTATAATGGTGGATTCGGTAATATTGATTGTTGATTTGGACATTGGGTTCTCCCTGATTTGTATATATATTATACATGTTTGAAATAAGTTTGTCTACATAAAAATTGTCAAGTAAATGTCAAGAGTCAAGAATTACTGTGTGGTTACCCGGAATCAGGGCGATGACCCTTTTTCTAAACTTTGCTTGGGACTGTCGCCATGCGTTTGGCTTGCTGTGTGACCCCGAAACCACATCTGACGCAAAATCTCCGTTTAGCTTTTGATAAATTACCGTGTAAATCATCGATCCCGGTCCAATATTAGTATTTTTCATTTTTGACTCCTAAGTTTTTGGCGTGCTCAATGAAATCACGCTTTGCAGTTTTGACATCAGCAAGATAATCTAGCGTAGCAATATGATCAGAACGCCGGATCTCTCTATTTAAAAGGTGAATAATTAAAAGTTGGGTATCAATAGACATATAACAAAAAACTCCGTCTTATGTATAACATTATACACGTTACGGAGCGTCTTGTCAAGAACTTTTTTCAGAAAAATCAACTTTCTCTATTTGATAAGGTATATCCTGTGGATTCCTGTACAGGGTGATTACTCTTTGTTCGCCAAAAGAGAATACTGTCACTGACATGAGCGGCTCTTCTATTGCAAAAAGAGCTATCTTGAATATCTAAAATCTCGATAACTTCATTTGCAAACTTATAAACTCCACCACGAACGATTGAAGGTGCCTTGATGACCATACCGTATTCATAGCCCTCGATTATCTTCGAGTCTTTCCATCGAACAATATCGCCCAATTTATAGGTATCGTCTTTTTTCATTCAGCAATGATTACCCCCGCACCTCTCTCACAGACATCATCGCGTCATAAGCATCTTTTTTTAGATCCATGATTCTTCCGATTTCTTCTGTGTTTCTAAGATATTTAAAAACTAAATTCTCGACTGAAAATACTCCGCCTTCCTCCAAACCAGACTGGCGATAATTCCCTAGCTTGTCTTTGAGTCTGTCGGTATCTCCATAGACTTCTTCATATTTTTCTTCGTCAAACCTCTTTTGAATACTATCAATCATTTTAACGAAATGCTCTGCCTTTTGGGTCACAGCGTCTTCGCTAACTTCAAACGTCTTTCTACGCGGCTTAATAATCCAATCGTCATCAGATACCGAATACACTGCTGTAGAGTGATGCGGCTCATTGGAGTCTTGAACATAGATCTCAACCTCGTGACCTTTGATTTTAATTTCGTGTGCTCTATTCCAATTTGATTTGGCTTCCATCAAATAATTTCTCACTAGATCCTGATCTTCGTTGACGGCTTGAGTGTAATCAATCAGGATATGTAAATCGATATCAGAAAGGTTAGTCCAATTATAGTTTGCCATTGACCCTGTGAAGGTTATATCTAAAATTGGTACAGGCAAATCTAATCTCTCATAGAAATCCTCTGCTATTCTCAATAACTTTTCAGATATTTCCGGCTTTAATTTGTTGTCTTCGGTCCAAACATCTCGATTGAGGTCGTCTTGAATTTGTGGAACGACATCCACCTCTGATTCTCCCATTGCACCGAAGCCCGGTGGGGCAGACTTTGACCTCTTAAGAGAAGGTTTAATCGTATAAGGTGAAGAGTTGCGTTGGCCGCCTTTGGTTAACAATCTTTTCTTTGACCGATTATTTAACGCAGCCATCTTTTTCTGAAAGTCTTCAACTTCTGATATTATACTTTTATATTCATTCCATTCTTTCATGTTTTCCCTCGTACTATAATTAGTCTCATATATCTCTTGTTCCCCATCTTGATAGGTAATAATCGTTTTATTTCCGGGATGCGGTTCGATGTGGACTTTCACAAAATCAGTCATAGAATCAAAAATAGCAATACCGCCTCTGGGCGGTGGATACAGCCAATGAATCATACATTGTCCTGTAGCCAAAACGACACCCTCAATGATCACACCCTTCGCCGGATACTCCGGTCTCATCGTACTGGCGACATACAGTGAAAGTTTCGATGCCTCGTGGTGCCAACTTGAGGCGAGGTTTTGGCTTTAAATCCTCCTGCTCAATAGTTGTCCCACTTGATTCTTCTTCATTCTCATCTTCCATTTTGGATCTCCTAAGCATCCCCGATGGGCTTAAAATCTTTCATCATCTCATCTGTCAACATGTCTTTTATGTCTTCGATAGTAGACGTGTATTGTTCCTTACCAAAGGTTTCAGACGATTTCATGTCGTCTAACATATCCCAAAGCGAATTGTTTTCATCTACCAAATGCCTCATTTCATCAGCTATTTGCTTATTAATCCTCTCAAAGTCTTCACACTTCTTTGAAAGTTTGCCTATCTCTTGCTGCATTTTAATATTTTCATACATTGCAACATCATAGTCAATTGCAGAAACATAACCTATCTTCCCTAAGATGTTTCCAATTATTTTTAACATTATATACCTCTAATTATATAATAAATAGTTTCTCTTATATTATAACCGATTAAATGTTCTGTGTCAAGGAGAAATCATAAATTGTAGTATTTTACTGAATATGCTATTTCAACCAAAACACCTTCGTCTGGTACAATATCAAATTCCACTGTATTGTCAGCTTCGATGTATGTCCATTTGGCTGTGTCCATCAGTCTTCCGTCTTCAAAGACTACAATTGTTTTTGTGTAAGGCTCGTGTGTCAACTCTATTTCTTCAAAAGGTTCTATCTTTTGTGTTGCATCTGCCACACCAGCAGACCAATCTTCTTCACAAATATCCACAACAACACCACTAAAGTAATTAACAGCGTCAATGTACCTGATTCCTGTATCAGTTATTCTAGGAGGGAAATCACAAATCGAATCTTCTGGGTATACATTACCTATGAAGGATAGGAACACGCTGGATCTTATGCTTTGATACCATGCTTGAAAGTCTATATTCGACATCGTACTTTGCTCCTCTTCATCTGAAACAATTACTGTCAACAAGGCCGCATCAGAGCGCATCCATGTGGAAGCATAGGCATCTAGTGTAACGTAGTTCTTTACTGAATCAAAACCTTTCTCCATTCCATCTGGAGGCAGATCGCTGTGCATCGCAATAGCATCAGCAATAGCATCGCCTCGGGTAAGCGGAAATGTTTGTGGCTGAGGAACGGCGACCGTCGCCAGTCGTTATCATCTTTAGTCTCCAGTTTACATCTGCTGGGAGACTATTCATCATTAACTCAATGCCACTCAATAAAGCTGGGCGATGCTTCATCATGGAGCAAGACCCATCAATAACCCAGAGGATATCTATCGAATCATAGCTTGCAGGCTGTCTAAAAGATTCAATCCAGATTTCTGGATCTGGCTCTGCTACAATATATTCTTTTCACCCTCACCGTGAATAACATAGTCAAAGTTGTTGTCGCAACTCATAAGCATTGAGAATAGAAATATGAGAGCTACTCTAAAAGCGGTCATTCTTTTCCCTCAACTTTTCAATATTTTGCTTTAAAAAAGCCATATCAATCAGATTGGCAGGGGCAACATAAACAATAGTTCCAACCAATTGTGGACCCATAAATCCACGACCGACCATAATTGAACTCACTACCCCAACAAAGCGGCCTTTGGAATCAAAGACTCCGGAGCCAGATGATCCACCCCAAGCCATCGAGTGCATTGCTAGATCCGTACCGTAACCATCTCCAGCCAATTGACCGTCAAATGTCAATAGAGAATTGTTGCCGGGGAAGCCAGAATACACAACATCTTCACCTACTGTGTACTTTGGATCTCTTATAAAATTTGCCGGGGTTCTGCTTTCCAAAGCTGGAACAACCAGAATAGCAATATCTACGATGTGATCCCAATATACTATCTTGCCAATGACTTGCTCATGCGGTGATTCAA
>UEXL01000635.1_pt1 | contig 15596 bp, 16 predicted proteins | sample 1796671 | NCBI WGS metagenome assembly UEXL01 (sample SAMEA4772471, study PRJEB27181) | metagenome
TCGACAACCGCGCCGCCTACCTGGATCTGGCCGGCCGCTTGCGGCAGCATCCGCTGTTGCGGCGATTACTGCCGCTGACCCTGCGGGAAAAGTTCGCCAGCTACGTGGACGAGCACTACGGCGCGCTGATCAGCAATTTTGTCTTCGGAGTGTTATTGGGGGTGACCGGGTACATCGGCTATCTGTCGGGCCTGCCCATCGATATTCGCCATGTGGCATTTTCGTCAGCCGACGTGGGCTACGCCATGTCGGTGTTCATACCGGGCGTGGAAGCGTTTGCGATGTTCACCGGGTTTGCGTTGCTTATCGGGGGCGTGAATCTGGTGGTGAGCTTCACCCTGGCACTCAACGTCGCGCTGCGGGCCAGGGGAACACGGATATCCAGTTTCCCGAAACTGATCCGGGCCTGGTTTCAGGTGGTGAGGGAGAATCCGCTGGCCTTGCTCTATCCGCCAGCGGACCCACGTCCGGAGCCGCTCCCGGACAACCATCCGCACCCTGAATCGGAGGCCGGGCAGCCTCCGTCAGACGTTACAGATAGTAGTCCTTCAACGGAGGGAAACCGTTGAACTCCACCGCGCTGTAGGTGGTGGTGTAGGCACCGGTCGACAACCAGTACATGCGGTCACCGATGGCCAGGTTCAGTGGCAACGGGTACTTGTGGTGCTCGTACATGATGTCGGCACTGTCACAGGTCGGCCCGGCAATCACGCAGTCCTCTCCTTCACCCACCTTTTCAGTCCAGATCGGAAACTTGATGGATTCGTCGAGGGTTTCGATCAGCCCGCCGAACTTGCCCACGTCCGTGAACACCCAGCGGTGCAGCGCGGTGCGGGATTTGCGGGAAATCAGCACCACCTCACTCACCAGTATGCCGGCGTTGGAAATCAGCGAACGGCCCGGCTCGATAATGATCTCCGGCAGGTCATCGCCGAAGTCCTCGTGGAGGAAGCGGCGGATCTCTTCCGCATACACCTTCAACTCGTTGGTACGGGTAATGTAGTTGGCCGGAAAGCCACCGCCCATGTTGATCATCTTCAATTCGATGCCGTCTTCTTCCTTCAGGCGCTCGAAAATGACCTTGACCTTGCTCAACGCGGCATCCCAGGCGCCGATTTCACGCTGCTGGGAGCCCACGTGGAAAGACACACCGTAAGGCACCAGACCCAGATCACGGGCCAGAATCAGCAGATCCATGGCCATGTCGGTCTGACAGCCAAACTTGCGGGACAGAGGCCAGTCGGCGGTCAGGGTGCCCTCGGTGAGAATGCGCACGTAAATCTTCGAGCCCGGGGCCGCCTTGGCAATGTTACGCAGGTCGGCTTCGGAATCGGTGGCGAACATGCGCACACCCTTCTCGTAAAAGGTGCGAACATCCCGCGCCTTCTTGATCGTGTTGCCATAGCTGATGCGGTCAGCGGAAACACCCAGGCCCATGACCTTGTCCAACTCATACACGGATGCGATGTCGAAACTGGCGCCCTTGTCACGGAGCAGGGTCAACACCTGCGGCGCAGGGTTGGCTTTCACCGCGTAGTAAACGTTGGCGTACGGGAAACCTTCCACCAACTGGTCGTACTGGCGGTCAATGGTGGCCGTATCGATCACCACGAACGGCGTTTCTTTGGTGTCCGCAAAAGCCTTGATACGGGCAAAGGTATCGGCATCGTAATAATCAGCGAGATGAACGTTGGCAGACTCGATCATGGATAGTGTTTCCCTCCAGAGGGCAAACCGGCATAAAAAAAGGGGCGCCTCAGCCTGACTGAAGTACCCCGGATTGGCGCGATCATCGGGCTTTTTTATACGCCCCGATATGCGCATATCTACCCATGACAGTGCGACCCGGATTGACGTTTTCGCCTGAGGCGCTTCTCAGCGCTTCACAAACGCCAGGAAGGCACCGGCCACCACCGCCGCGGCACCACCGATGAGGTACCACATGGTTTCATCGGTGAAGCGGCCGGTGAAGGTCTCGGAAATCTGATCGCCGACCGACTCGGACGACTGCCATCCGAAAAACAGCAGCAGTACGCCCACCACCAACAACACCACGCCCACGATTTTTCCTGTGCCCATTCTCTTTCCTCCGTCTGGAATGTGGTAAACACCTGAAACCATAGACCGGTTTCGCTACGGAAGAAAGGGCAAGCCTAGACCGCAACGGGCCAGAGTGGCTCCGGCTCGGTGGGGCCGTCCGGATCTTCCGGTTCCCACTGCCGGCCCAGGCAGCCCAGTATTGCCTCCCTGAGTTCACTGCCCTGGCCCAGCCCCTGATTGCCGAACAGGCGGTTGAATTCCAGTACGTAGGGATAGCCTCCAACCAGCGCAACATCAAAGCCGGCGTGATCGACACCCAGCTCCCGTGCCAGCCTTAATGCCAGCTCGGTCGCCTCCGGCGGCACCGGGCTGGTATCAATACGCCCACCCCGGGCCACGTTGTTGTAAAAGCCCTGATCCGCCTGGGTGCGCCAATAGGCGGTGACCACCTGATCACCAACCACCACAACCCGCACATCCCGATCGATGGGCAGATACTCCTGGGCATACAGCACCGGCGCACCCTCACAGTAACGCCGCCAGTCATCCCGGGTTTCGATCAGCCAGACCCCCTCGCCCATACTGGCCTTCGGCAACTTGGCCACGAACGGGTGGGTCATGGTGCTCCAGATCAGCTCGCGCTCCTGCGGACCGTTCGCCTCGATCATCGTCCAGGGGGTGTGCTCCGGTGCGACCGTCTGGAATGCCCGTGTCATCTCTACCTTGTCGTGGCCGATGCGGTAGCTGGCCTCACTCGGAAATACCCGACACTTCAGGCCATGAACCAGAGCATTCAGCTGCCAGTATTCCGGAAACAGCACCCAGTCTGCGTCACGCAGCAGTTCTTTGTGGCGAAGGAATTGATCGGGTTTGAGTACGGTGGTATTGGGGAAGCCCAGCGTCCGGAAGATATCGAAGGAAACAAGGTGCATGGTACAGCGGCACTCAGGGTGGAATTGTGCGCATTTTATACAGCGGCTGGTGGTTGGCAAGTTGTTTTTTTGGTCTGGCTTTGGGCTTTATTCAGGACTGGGTGGGTTGGGGAGGGCATGGAGGTGAACTTTATTTTTGAACGGAAAAGAACTCGCTGCGCTCAGACACCTTTGTCCGTTCAAAAATAAAGTTCACCCCACTTTAACCGGTACTCCAGTTGTCGCGTCAACTTACCATGGTTGCACTTGGGTTTGTCTGAGAGAAACGGTTTTTAGAGTTTGGACTGCTTGTCGGATTACGGCTTTGCCTGATCCGATCTACGGTACTGTGCCTGACCCGACCCAGGATATCCGGGAGTGTTCCAAACCCTCTTTTCCGCTTTGTCGTTAAGTCGAGATATCGGTGTTGTCAGTTAGAGCGGGGTGGAGGGGTATTTTTGTCCGCCGGAAATGGGTGTCTGAGCGCAGCGAGTTCCATTTCCAAGGAAAAAATACCCCTCCACCCCGATCAATCCCCTCAACCCGCAGTCCTACAAGCAACCAACCAACCAAACCTACTCCGAAGAAGGCACAAAAAACACAAACACCAGTCCGAACGCCAACGCCGCCACCCCGATCCCGAATGCACTGACCAGCGTACCCCCCGCATCCAGCCACTGCTTGGTCAGCCATGGACCCACCATCTGGGTGAAGCCATACAGCGCCACCATGGCCGCGGACAAACGGGGCCCCTGGTGAGGATGCAGCGCGCGACCGATGCGCTGGGTCAACAGCACGGTGCCGAGGAAGGTGCTGCCCACCAGGGCGGCGCACAGAATCAGGCCGATCTCGCTGGGCAACACCACCGCCGCCAGCACACCGGCCAGCTGGATGATGAAATTCAGCTTCAGCGCCGGCAGGTCGCCCAGTCTGGCGCCCAGCCGGTTCCAGAGCCAGGGCGCGGGAATGGTGACCAGGGCAACGATGAGCCAGGTGCCGTTCAGCAGCCAGTGGCCGGGTGGCAGCTGTACTTTCGCCAGCAGCGGCAAAAAGGTCATGGGCAGGATGTAGCCGAGGCCGGCGCCGGCGTAGGACAGAAACAGCGGGATACTGGCGCGATCCAGCAACGGTGTGGTGGTTTTGACCGGCTTGCCGCTGGCGGCGGCCTGGCGCACCGGCAGCTCCAGCGCCATCAGGCGGGCGGCGCCCCACCATGCCAGCGGCACGGACAGGAGGGCCACAGGCCACCAGCGCCCGGCGCCGTGAAGCCAGTCGTTGCTGCCGGTGACCAGGCCGCTGGAGAGCAACAGCCCCAGACCCACGCCGATGTACACCAGCCCGCTCATGGCTGCGCGGTTACGCAGAACCAGCCACTCCAGAATCAGCGCCGGCGCCTGCACAAACACGATGCCGTTGGCGACGCCGTTCAGCCAGCGGCTGGCGGAGATGACGGTGAGGTGATCGGTCTGGGTAAGAATCAGGGTGGTGGCCACGTGCACCGCCAGCGACACCGGTAACAGGGTGCGTATCTGGTCAACACGGTGCCAGCGGATGGCCAGCAGTGCCCCCATCAGGTAACCCAGGTAATTCCAGGTGGCGACCGCGGCGCCCTCTCCGGCGCCAAACTGGCCATCGTCCACCAGATGGGGCAACAGCGGGGTGTAGACGAATCGGCCGAGGCCGTGCACCACCAGCAACACCACTGCCCCGGCAGCAAGCACGGAGAACAGTTCGCGGGGAGACGGGGCAGTCTGCGGCAACGTGGTCATAACGGGCAACCCTGAGAAAAACAGGGGCGCAGTTTAAGCCACTGGCAGGATGATGTCAGCGCAACATTCGGCGGGGGCGAGTCAGCCCGCCCGCGGCTGACTGGCTTTCGCCCACTCGTAGATGCGCTCGAACGCCTCCGCCAGGGTCTCCGGATCATGAGGTGGCTGGAGTACCGCGATCATGTCACCGTCCGGGTTCAGCAACGCGAAATGGCCGCTGTGGTCCACCAGCAGCTCGCCGTCCACCTGGCGGTGAACGAACACCGCATTCAGGCTTTTGGCCACCTCGCGCAGGGTGTCGATATCACCGGTCAGGCCGTGGAAGTTCTCGCCAAAAAAGTCCGTGTAATTGCGCAGCTGTTCGGGCGTGTCGTAGTCCGGATCGGCGGTGATCAGCAGGTAATCCGGCTGGGGCAGTTCCTCCGACAGCAGGTTATCCGTTTGCCGCAGGTTGGCCATGGCCGCCGGGCAGATGTCCGGGCAGTTGGTGTAGCCGATAAAGGCGAAGGTCCAGCGCCCTTTCAGGTTTTCGCGGGTAACGGTATCGCCCTGCTCGTTGAGCAGTTCGAATTCCGGCAGCGGGCGTCCGATGTCGTACACGTAGGTGTTCAGTTCGGTCAGTTCCGGCGCCGGTAAAGGCTCCTGCTCGTCAACAGTGAACACCTGCCGCCCGACCACCAGCCCGAACACCAACATCACGACCAGCAGCAGAATAATCAGGGTCAGGCGGATCGAGCCGTTCATGCAATCTCTCTTGGTCGGTGGTTCAGAAGAACACGAAGTGATCTACCAGCAGCACCACAAACAGCGCCATCAGGTAGGTGATGGAGTACTTGAAGGTAGTGAGCGCTACCCGGCGGCGGTCATCGCCTCTCAGCAGGCGGATGGAGTACTGCAGGAAGCGCAGCCCCAGAGCCAGCGCGCCCACCAGGTAGATGCCCCCGGACATGCCGGTCACGAACGGCAGCACGCTGACCGCCAGCAGCATAAAGGTGTACAGAACAATGTGCAGCTCGGTGTACTTGTTGCCGTGGGTAACCGGCAGCATGGGAATGCCGGCCTTGGCGTATTCCTCTTTGCGGTGGATCGCCAGGGCCCAGAAATGGGGCGGCGTCCAGGCGAAGATGATGAGCACCAGCAACAGGGCGTGGCCATCCACCTGACCGGTTACCGCGGTCCAGCCCAACAGGGGCGGCATAGCGCCAGCGAGACCACCAATCACGATGTTCTGCGGTGTCGCGCGCTTGAGAAAGAGCGTATAGACCCCGGCGTACCCGACCAGCGATGCCAGCGTAAGCCAGGCGGTGAGCGCATTGACCTGCCAGACCAATACCGCCATACCGGACGCCGCCAGCAAGGTGGCGAACACCATGGCATCCAGCGGGCTGATCTTGCCGGTGGCCACCGGACGCTTGCGAGTACGGGCCATCACCGTATCAATTTTCTGGTCAACCACGTGGTTCACCACCGCCGCTGCACCGGCAAGCAAGGCGATACCCAGATTGCCGTACAACAGCACCTGCCAGCCGGGCACTCCGGGCGCCGCCAACAGCATGCCAATCACTGAGGTCAGGATCATCAGCGCCACGACCCGCGGCTTGGTCAGTTCCAGGAAGTCCCGCCATGAAATGGTGGTGTCTGTATTACTGGCAGCGCTCTGGGCCGGCAGTGTTTCCGCATGCTCGCTCATGCCGTCACCTCTCGGTTGATTGTTGTTGTGTTCTGGCGGTTTACCGCGTGGGTTTGCGGTTGTTCTCTCAGTCGCCACAGCAGGTTGATCACTGTCAGCAGCAAACCGGCGCCCATGGCGTTGTGAGCCACCGCAATAGAGAGTGGTATATGGAAGGCCACGTTAGCAAGCCCCAATGCAATCTGTGCGGCCAGAACGATGGCCACCAACTGCACGTGCCCGCCCAGAGGACCGCCGCGGAAGCGACGCCACATCAGCGCCAGCAGCACGGTGAAATAGCCAAGGACCAGCACCGCACCGACCCGGTGAGTCACGTGAATGGCCACCCGGCCATCCGCCGTCAGCTGACCACCCAGATAGTTGGGGCCCACATGCTGGGCAATATCGAACCCGTGTTGGGAAATCCATCTCCGCCGGCCACCACTCCCCCTGACAGGTGGGCAGATCCGGGCAAGCCACCGCGGCGTAATTGGCGGCTGTCCAGGCACCGAGGGCAATTTGCATCACCACCAGCGCCAGGCCGCCGTATAGCCAGGGCCGGAAACGGCTGGTGGGTTGGCGGCCCGGGTCCGGTTCGGACGTGCCCCTCTGCCGGCCTCGCAGGCGCAGGGTCAATAACGTGAGCAGGCTGATGGTGGTGAAGCCCCCCCAGCAGATGGAGTGCGACCACTTGTGGCCAGAGTTTCAGGGTGACCGTCCACATGCCGAACGCGCCCTGAAGCACGATGAACCCGGCAATGAACAGCGGCAGTTTGACCGGCAGATCTTCGCGGCGATGACGAACGGCGTAAGCCGCCAGCCCGAACACCACCAGGCCAAGAATGCCGGCGGCATAACGGTGGATCATTTCCGGCCAGCCCTTTTCCACTTCCACCGGCGTGTCCGGGAAGCGGGCATTGGCAATGGCGATGCTTTCAGGACTCTGGGGCACGGAGAGGAAGCCGTAGCAGCCGGGCCAGTCCGGACAACCGAGACCGGCATCCACCAATCGGGTCCATGCACCGAGCATGATCACCACCGACGCTAACAGGGTGGCAATCAACGACCAGCGCCCGAGCACACGGGCACGATGGGAAAAAGAAGCCTGGGGCTGGTTCAAAGTCCACATCCTCCACACATCAGATTAACCAATCTGGGACAGTTTCATCAGATGCTTCAGATCCTTGAGCAGCGCCTTGCCGGAGTGCTCATTGCCGTAATGCATCATCACGTTGCCGAAAGGATCGATCAGCAGGATCCGCGGCTCCTGCTGCGGCTGAATGCCCGCAGGCCAGGCCGGAGCCTCACCGCCGCGCAGTTGCAGACGCTCCATGGCGCTGTACTCATCGTCCCACCGGGTTTCAAGTGACGACGGCACCGAACCGAGCCAGGCCGCGCGGGTCATGCGGTCGGCATTCTTGCCGAGGGCAATGTTGACCTGGCGGGCGAGGTACAGCAGGTTTTCACATGGCTCGGTGCAGTCTCCGGCAACCACCAGCATCATCCATTCCGCATCGGTCCGCTCCGGGCCAAAACGGTCGGCCAGGGGCTCACCCCCGGAGGTTTGCAGGTGAAATTCGGTTACCGGGGCCGGCGGCTGAACCAGCTCGCCATTGTTGGTGTGGCCGGCCGGATTGAGCCAACCGGTGTAATACATGATGGTGGCAAACACCATCGGGCCGAAACCGATCAGGAACAGCAGCAAGGCGGTTCTGCGGCCACGGCGGATCTGTTCGGGTGTGGGGCCTTCACGGTCGTGCCCGGACGTCCCTTTAGCCATTGTCGTTGTCATTATTGGCTCCTGTTTTTCGGTAACTCGCTACCACCGTCAATATAACCAGTGCGGCGGCCAGTGAAAACCACTGAAATGCATATCCGTAGTGGGTCTGCGGGCCCATCAGGTCCGGCGCCCAGTCTGCCCGGTAGGCTCCGGGCTGGTCGGGGTCCGACAGCCGGACCACCGCAGTGGCAAGTTCCGGCTCCTGTTGCGCTGCCAGTGCCGGCGGCAGCGCCTGAACCCGGCGCGGCCAGCCCTCAGTCCGGGCCTCGTCGCTGGCCAGCACCGGCGGCTCCGGAAAGGCCGCCACACGACCGGCAATGCTCACCGTGCCCGGCGGCGAGCTGACGGCTGGCAGTTCGCTGCGGGTACGCGGCGCCTGAATCCAGCCTCGGTTCACCACCACCGGGCGACCTTCCGTCGGGTGAAACACGGTCAGTACCTCATAGCCCGGGATGCCATCGCGGGTGCGGTTGTCCAGCAGCCAGGTCATGTCGCTGTAGCGACCCTGTAGAGTCACCGGGCGCCCCTCGCTGAGGCCGCGGGATTCCTGCTGAAGCCAGCTCAGGTTGTTGGCCTGTTGCTGCCACTGCTGCAATTGCTGTTGTTTGTTTTTCTTCCGCCCGCCCCAGCTGCCAGACACCGAGACTGATCAGCAACGGCAGAAACAACCCGGCAAACAGCAGCAGGCGCCAGTCGAAGTGCCAGAGCCTGCGCTCAGACAAGCCCTGATCCTGCATGCTCTGCTATAGTGACCTGACAATAAACACAATCAGACACGGAAACTCCCATGCTGAAAGCCGTTGTAATCCTACTCATGCTGGCTGTCGTCTTCAGCCTGTTCAGCGGGCTGTTCTTCTTGATCAAGGACGGCGGCAAAACCAACCGGGTGGTGAACTCACTGACGGTGCGGGTAGCTTTGAGTGTGTTGCTGTTGCTGGTGATCCTGATCTCCCTCTGGCAAGGGGGCCTGGTGCTGAACCCGACCCCCCTGACGCCCGGTCAGATGACGTAAACGAACACGAACAGACCCAGCCAGACCACGTCTACGAAATGCCAGTACCAGGCCGCGGCTTCGAATCCGAAATGCTTCTCGGCCGTGAAATGGCCCTTGTTGATGCGGATCAGCATGATCACCAGCATCAGTGTACCCAGCATGACGTGGGCACCGTGGAAACCGGTCAGCATGAAGAAGGTGCTGCCATAGATGCCCGATTGCAGGGTCAGGTCCAGATCGCGGTAGGCGTGCAGGTACTCGTAGCCTTGCACGAACATGAACACCACCGCCAGGCCGATGGTCATCGCCAGCCAGAGCTTCAGTTTCTGGCGGTTCTCCTCCTTGATAGCGTGGTGAGCCACGGTCACGGTGAAGGACGAGGTCACCAGCAGGACGGTGTTGATCAGCGGCAGGCCCCAGGGCCCGATCACTTCTTTCGGGCCCGGGTAGGCACCCGGATCCGGGTTGCTGATCAGCGGCCAGGTGGCCTGGAAACCTTCCCACAGCATGTTACTGCTGCCCCTGTCGCCCTCGCCACCGAGCCAGGGCACCGCAAACACCCGGGCATAGAAGAGGGCGCCGAAGAAGGCGGCAAAGAACATCACTTCCGAGAAAATGAACCAGCTCATGCCCCAACGGAAAGAGCGATCCATCTGGGGGCTGTAGAGGCCAGCGCGACTTTCCTTGATCACGTGGCCGAACCAGCCGAACAGCATGTAGGCCATGATCACCGAACCGACCAGGAACATGATCCAGGATCCGGTGGTCGACTCGCCCTGTTTGCCATTCACCATGATGGCGGCAACCCCGTACAGGGTCACACCCAGGCCAACCGTTGCAATGATCGGCCACTTGCTTTGTTCGGGAACGTAATAGGTCTGGTTATCCGCCATGTCAGTCTCCGATGGCTTATCCGTTATCGTTTGTTGTTTTCCTGACCCGGGAATTGTCGGATACGGCCGGCGCGACCTCCTGGTCATACAGCGTGTATGACAGGGTCAGCTTGGTGATGTGCTCCGGCAGGTCCTTATCCACGATAAAGATCAGTGGCATCTCGACGCTCTCACCAGCCTCCAGTGGCTGCTGGTTGAAGCAGAAGCATTCGGTTTTGTGAAAATACAGGGTGCCTTCGGACGGCGACAGGCTGGGTACCGCCTGACCGACCATGGCCCGGTCCGTCGGATTCTGGGCAAAATAATTGATCGTGACCGGCTCGCCCGGGTGCACTTCAATGCTGCGGGTTACCGGCCGGAACGTCCAGGGCATGTCGGGACCGTTCTGGGCCAGGAACTGCACCCTGACCGTGCGGTTCTCATCCCGCTCGGCCGCAACGGTGGATTCGTAACGCCCGCTGGTTTTGCCGTTGATCCCGGTAATTTCACAAAACACGTCGTACAGCGGCACCATGGCAAAACCGAAGGCAAACATGCCGAGCACGCCGGCCATACACCAACCCACCACCCGCACATTGGTACGGCGTGGCGGTTGCGGGGTCTGATTTGCGTCGGTCATCGCCTGGTGCTCCGGTTATTTGACCACGGGCGGCGTCGAAAAGGTGTGGTAGGGCGCCGGTGAGGGCACCGTCCACTCCAGTCCTTCGGCTCCGTCCCAGGGCTTGGCCGAGGCTTTCTCGCCACCTTTCACACACTTCACCACAATCAGCAGGAACAACAGCTGCGACGCGCCGAACATGAACGCGCCCACGCTGGACACCATGTTGAAGTCAGCGAATTGCAGCGCGTAGTCCGGAATCCGGCGTGGCATGCCCGCCAAGCCGAGGAAGTGCATGGGGAAGAACGCCAGGTTCATGCCCACGAACGACAGCCAGAAGTGGGTCTGGGCCAGGGTTTCGTCGTACATGTGCCCGGTCCACTTCGGCAGCCAGTAGTAGGCCGAGGCGAAGATGCCGAAGATCGCACCCGGTACCAGCACATAGTGGAAGTGAGCCACCACAAAGTAGGTGTCGTGGTACTGGAAGTCCGCTGGTGCAATCGCCAGCATCAGGCCGGAGAAGCCACCGATGGTGAACAGGATCACGAAGGCCACGGAGAACAGCATGGGCGCTTCGAAGGTCAGTGAACCGCGGAACATGGTGGCCACCCAGTTGAACACCTTCACCCCGGTGGGTACTGCGATCAGCATGGTGGCGTACATGAAGAACAGCTGGCCGGCGATGGGAATACCCACGGTGAACATATGGTGCGCCCAGACCACGAACGACAGCAGGGCAATCGCACCCACGGCGTACACCATGGAGGCATAACCGAACAGCGGTTTGCGGGAGAACGCCGGGATGATATGGGACACCGCGCCGAACGCCGGCAGGATCATGATGTAGACCTCCGGGTGGCCGAAGAACCAGAACACATGCTGGAACAGCACCGGGTCACCGCCGCCGGAGGCATCGAAGAAGCTGGTGCCGAAGTTGATGTCCATCAGCATCATGGTGACCACGCCCGCCAGTACCGGCATCACGGCAATCAGCAGGAACGCGGTGATCAGCCAGGTCCATACGAACAGCGGCATCTTCATCAGGGTCATGCCCGGTGCCCGCATGTTGAGGATGGTGGCAATCACGTTGATCGCACCCATGATCGACGACACACCCATGATGTGCACCGCGAAGATGAAGAAGGTGGTACTTGGCGGCCCGTAGGTCGTCGACAGGGGCGCGTAGAAGGTCCAGCCGAAGTTGGGTGCACCGCCCGACATGAACAGCGTGGACACCAGGATCAGGAACGCACACGGCAGCAACCAGAAACTCCAGTTGTTCATCCGTGGCAGCGCCATGTCGGGCGCACCGATCATCAGCGGCAGCATCCAGTTAGCCAGCCCCACGAAGGCTGGCATCACGGCGCCAAACACCATGATCAGACCGTGCATGGTGGTCATCTGGTTGAAGAATTCCGGCTCGACAATCTGCAATCCGGGCTGGAACAGCTCTGCCCGGATGACCATGGCCATGGAACCCCCGAGCAGGAACATGGCAAAGCTGAAGATCAGGTACATGGACCCGATGTCTTTATGGTTGGTCGTCAGCAACCACCGGCTGAAGCCTTTGGCCGGGCCGTGGTGATGATGATCCTGGGCGTGGGTATCTGCAACCGCACTCATGAAAAACCCCCGTTACCGCCTGTTATTCTGGCTGGTGATGTCGTTTGAGGAATCATTCCTGATTCTTGTACTCGAATACTTCTTTCGGCGTGATCATCTCGCCGGTGTTGTTACCCCAGGCGTTACGCTCGTAGGTGATCACCGCGGCCAGATCCACTTCGTTCAGCTGGTCGCCGAAAGCCTGCATGGAGGTTCCGGAAACACCATTCACCACGATGTCCAGATGGGCGTCCATGTCTTCGAGTGCAACCTGACTGCCCTTGAGAGCCGGGAATGCCGGGGGAGCACCGCTACCGTCAGCCTGGTGACAGGCCGCACAGGCGCTGGCGTAGGCTTTCTCGCCACGCTCCATCAACTCTTCCATGGTCCAGTCTTTCTCGGTCAGCTCACGCTCACGCTCGGCCGCCTCACGCTGGTCGGCTACCCACTGGTCGTACTCTTCCTGTGGCACCGCTTTGACCACCACCGGCATGAAACCGTGGTCTTTACCGCACAACTCGGTGCACTGGCCACGGTAGATGCCGGGCTCGTCCACGCGGGTCCAGGTTTCATTGATAAAGCCGGGAATGGCGTCTTTCTTGACACCGAAGGCAGGCACCCACCAGGAGTGGATGACATCGTTGGCGGTCAGCAGCAGCCGTACCTTCTTGCCCACCGGAATCACCAGCGGGTTGTCGACATCCAGCAGGTAATTCTCGGTCTTGGCGACGCGGTTGTAGATTTCGTCCTTGCTCGTCGACATGTTCGAGAAGAAACCGAAATCCTCCTCGATGTAGTCGTACTTCCATCGCCACTGGTAACCGGTGACCTTGATGTCGACGTCCGATCCGGTGGTGTCGTACATATCAACCAGCGTGGCGGTGGCCGGAATCGCCATGACCACCAGGATGACAAACGGAATGATGGTCCAGAGTATTTCCACCAAGGTGTTCTCGTGGAAATTCGCCGGTTTGGCGCCCTTGGACTTTCGGTGAGCGAAGATTGACCAGAACATCACCCCGAATACCACGACGCCGATGGCGACACAGATCCAGAGAATGGTCATGTGAAGGCTGAAAATTTCATTACTGGTACCGGTGACCCCGGGTGCCATGTTCAACGTCCAGTCCGCCATGGACCAGGCGGGGAACAGTAGGCCGCCCAAAAGGACACCTGCCCGCTTAGCGTGCACGCGCATACTGTGTCTCCACAGAGTGTTATTCTTGTCGGATTTTGGCGTTCGATCCCTCCGTTCCGGCCGCGCTCGCACACGCAATCGGTTCAGAGTGGAAGTCTGCTTATGGATAACTCAGAGTTGAGTATAGACACAGATCAAAGAAAAGCTAAAAAACGACTAAACCCAAAAGTACTAAGCAGATAAATTTAAGAATCAAATTGAATAAGCGCTTCTCGCTCTCCGTCACAGACCGCCGGCTGTGGGGCCTTGCCTGGCCACTGATGCTGACCAATCTGACCGTGCCGCTTCTGGGCCTGGTCGACACCGCCGTGCTCGGGCACCTGGACAGTCCGGAATATCTCGGGGCCGTGGCGGTGGGTGCCAACCTGTTCAGCATTCTGTACTGGACCTTCGGCTTCATGCGCATGGGCACCACCGGGCTCGCGGCTCAGGCCTGGGGCAAGCGTGACGAATTCGGCCAGGTGGCGCTGTTGGTGCGCTCGCTGGTTCTGGCTGTCGGCATCGGGCTGCTGCTGATCCTGTTCCACCAACCGCTGATTCACCTGGGCCTGACCCTGATGAACCCCAGTGAACGAGTGACCGAACTGGCCGCCGGCTACGCCGCCATCCGGATCTGGAGCGCCCCCGCGGTGTTGTGCCAATACACCCTGGTGGGCTGGCTGATCGGCACCCAGTTTGCCCGTGCGCCCATGATCATGCTGATTGTCGCCAACAGCCTGAACATCGTGCTCGATGTGCTGTTCGTCACGGTACTCGGCTGGAACAGCCAGGGGGTGGCGATTGCCACCGTCATTGCGGAATATTCAGCGGCGGCGATCGGGTTTCGCCTGGTCCTGCTGCGCCTGCCGGCGGGCCGGGGTTTCAGCCGCGCACTGATGGGCCAGTTGTCCGACTATGGGCGAATTCTTCAGGTCAATCGCTACATCATGGTGCGCACCATCGCGTTGCTGCTGGTGCTGGCGTTCTTCACCGCCCAGGGTGCGCGGCAGGGGGATACCATCCTCGCCGCCAACGCCGTGCTGATCACGTTTCTGCTGGTGATTTCCAACGGCCTGGACGGTTTCGCCAATGCCGCCGAAGCGCTGATCGGGGAAGCCGTCGGCAAGGGCAGCCGCCGGCGCTTCCGGCTGGTGTTCCGCACCGCGTTGCGCTGGTCGCTGTATGGCTCACTCATCTTCACCGTGGCCTTTGTCCTCGGCGGGCGCCATCTCATCAGCCTGCTCACCGGCCTTGACGAGGTTCGTACCACCGCCTGGCAGTACCTGCCGTGGCTGTGGGCACTCCCGCTAGCCGCGGTCTGGGGTTTCCTGCTGGACGGCGTGTTCATTGGCGCCACCCGAACCCGCGACATGCAGAACACCATGCTGTTCTCGGCCCTGGTGGTGTTCCTGCCAGTCTGGTGGCTGACCACAGACTGGGGCAATCACGGCCTGTGGTTCTCACTGATCTGCCTGATGGTGGCCCGTGCCCTCACCATGGGCGGCCTGTTTCTGGCCCATAGCCGCCGTGATCGCTGGTTTACGCCGCAGTGACGATTATCGAAGAGCAGGCTGGAAAATCTCGACTACAATCATTCTAAACGGCAGGCTTGTCGCGGTAGCCAGCCCCTGCTCACCTGCCCCCAGCGACCCTTTTGTGAACCATGGGAGGCGCCTTGCGACCTTATCTCGTTCAGACACCGGCAATCCCTGAAATGACACCACAGGCAGTCCTCGACATTATTGACCAGGCACGACGGCAGGAAGCCCGCTCCGGCACTTTTCTTCGCCAGCTGGGGGCAAAAGCTGCGTCCTTGCCGGGCACCATCACCATAGAGGGCTACCAACCGGCCACCTGCCTGTTCCAGTTTGCCGTGGAGTACATCGAAATGGCACCGCGGCTGATCGAGTGCGTGGAAGCCTGCGCCAGGGAAGCGGACAAGGCCGATCTGTTCGCCCCGTTCATCGATGCCGCAACCCGCTATTTCACCCAGCCTTCGGTGCTTCTGGTGCGTTACGACGGCCTCGACGGCCTGCTGATCCGTGCCTACCTGTGCCATCGTCTGATGGAGGAGATGTACGAGAACAACCGCTCCATCCGCGCCAGTGATCTGGTGGACATCGAGGCCACCCAGGCCAATCTGCTGGTGCACCAGCTGATCGG
>UEXL01000511.1_pt1 | contig 15574 bp, 26 predicted proteins | sample 1796671 | NCBI WGS metagenome assembly UEXL01 (sample SAMEA4772471, study PRJEB27181) | metagenome
TTATTTTAGATATGAGTGGGGACACTTAGACTCGATTAATCAGAACGGTGATTCGGCTAATTATTTAGAAAATTTTGCTCTGATGACTGCTCGTGGAAACCAACACATCCAAACCTCATTCAATATAGACGAGGTCTTAGAGTTTTTAGAAGGAAGCCAAGCAGGTAATACAGCTAAGAAAAACATTACAAAAAGGCAAAAACTTTTTTCAAGCAAAGCATGGAAATCTTTAAAGAAAAAGCTGAAGCCATACCAAAAGACACAAAGTAACAAAACCAACAAAGAACTCAAGAAGGTTGATTTTGTTGTAGATGATTTCATAACAGGGGCCGGAAACTCCAAATCCGAGAATGTAACATATGAAAAAGATATATTATATTCGTATGCTTTGCCAATAGCTAAAAAGATAAATAACAGAGTTTTTATTGGCAACTATACTAAAAGGAAAATCAATGGTACCAATGGCAAATGGTATAGCAAATACACCAGTGAACATGTTGGTAGAGTTATTAAGTCCGCTAAAAAAAACAACAAATCTTTTAGTATTGTTGGCCCAAAAGTGTTTGAGGACTTAGGAGAATAATATGAATGAACTAGACTTACACGGAGTGAAATATGACAACGTCTTGATGATCTGTCATAGGTTTATCAACGACAACTGGGGCACGGAGATGAAAATCATCACCGGCAACTCACCTGCCTTAAAAAACATAGTGACCAGAATCATAAGAAATTATGACCTACCTCATCGTGTTGGCGGAATAACGGGCACCCTGCCCTATGTAACAATTCAGAAGGAGAACTTGTGAACTTTAAATCACAAATAGAACAATTAGGAGAAAGAATGAAACCAAAAGACAAAGAGTATCTAGAAAGAAACTGGATGAAATTGAAGAAGTAAGAGAGAAATTGTAATAATGACTCTTGCCCCCTTAAAGGGCGAAGATCATTATGAGATATTAAAAGAAGCACTCTATCCAATCGATAGAGCGTTGACTATAATGGAAAAGCTCATTAAACAGAGTTAATGTTCAATATTATATACACAAAGGAGGACAAATGTATAAAATAGCACACATAGCAGACACACACATAAGAAACTTAAAGTACCACGACGAGTATAGGATTGCTTTCAAGAACCTATATGAATCGTTAATAAACGATGCACCCGATTGTATTGTTCATTGTGGCGACCTTGCCCACACAAAAACACAACTCAGCCCTGAATACTTTCAATTATGTGCTGAGTTCTTATCATCACTGGCAAACATCGCACCGACTTATGTCATTCTTGGTAACCATGATGGTAACCTTAAAAACGACAGCAGACAAGACGCAATTACACCAATTGTTAATGCACTTAAGCATCCGAACCTTCACCTGTTGAAAGACAGCGGAGAGGTTCATATAGACGATGGTCTTGCACTAAATGTCTTGTCAATCTTCGACAGAGACAACTGGCTTAAGCCAACAAAACCAGAAAAGATTAACATTGCTCTGTATCATGGAGCTATAGCCGGATCTTTAACCGGAGCCAATTGGACCATGGATCAGGGCGACGATGACACAGACATCTTTCGTGACTTCGACTTTGCAATGCTCGGAGACATCCACAGACAGCAGCAATTAGACACCGAAGGCCGTGTGTGGTACTGCGGGTCCACTGTACAACAGAAGTTCAGTGAGAATCACCCCTTAAGGGCTATCTATTGTGGGACATACATAAGCAAAGATAAGTTCAATGTTATTAAGAGACATATAGCGAACCCTAGGCCGTTTATAACCATAAGATTGAATGACAATGGTTCTTTGCCCGATACTCATGCCCCAAGAGGGTGTCGCCTAAGGATTGTATCAAAAACAAATCTACCATCGGATAAGCTGAGAAAGGCACGTTCTTTGGCAGAAATGAAATGGAACCCTTACTCCGTTACGATTCTTAATGGAAAAGAATCTAGCAATATGTATGATGAGGGAAGTTATGCAAACTCTGTGCTATCCGAAAATTTAAGAAATATATCAGTCCAAGAAAAATACATAAAAGACTATTTAGCTGACATGGAGCTTGAACCTTCTGTGATAGAAAAGGTTTTAGAGCACAATAAAAAATATTATACATTAGCCCAACAAGGCGAGGAGGTATCTAGAAATGTTATATGGAAAATCAAAAATGCAGAATGGGACAATTTGTTCAACTACGGTGAAAAGAATAAAATCGACTTTACAAACCTCAACGGGCTTGTTGGGATCTTTGGTCGTAATTATTCCGGCAAGTCTAGTGTTATCGACAGCATTCTATTCACGCTGTTTAATGCAACCTCGAAAGGTGAGCGAAAGAACGTACATGTCATAAATCAGAATAAGTCTAAGGGCTATTGGTAAAGTTGAGATTGAGATTGGTGATAAATCATACAAAATTTGTCGTAACTTGGAAAAGTATACAAAGAAGTCTAGAGGCAAAGAGTCCTATGAGGCCAAAGTTGACTTGGACTTCCATCTAACATCAGAGGACGAAAGCTTAAACGGAACAACAAGGAATGAGACCGATGCTAATATACGTAAGCGATTTGGCACCATGGAAGACTTTTTGTTAACCTCCATGTCCTCACAGCTTGATTCCCTATCCTTTGTTAAGGAAGGCACAACCAAGCGCAAGGAAATCCTTGCCAAGTTCTTAGATTTACAAATCTTTGATAAAAAGTTTAAATTAGCAAAGAAAGATGCTGCTGAGTTGCGTGGTGTTGTCAAAAGACTACAAGATAAGAAGTGGGACAAAGAAATCCAAAAGAATGTTGAAATTCTAGAAGAGATTGAGGTCGACCTGAAAACCCAGTACGCAAAGTGTAAAAAAGATCAGTGATTCTCGACAAGACCTGCAAGACCAGTTAGATATTCTTAATTCGCAAATCGAGAATATCCCGGCAGAACCAATTGATATAGAGCAAGTGATTAAAGAGATTAAGTCAACTCAAGAAGTGAAGCAAGTATTAAAAGATCGCACTCAAGATTTAAACTTTAAAATTTGGGAACTTAAAGAGCAAGTTGAAATAAGCAAGAAAGAATTTGCTTCAATCAACATCGGTGAACTTAGGTTGACGAAAGCATCAGGGGACTCTATTGAACACAAAATAAAAGAAACTCGCAAAGCTTTGGATAGTTGGATATCTCAAGAAAAGCGAGAAAGAAAGAAGATTAAGATGCTCGATGATCATGAATATGACCCCGACTGCAAGTACTGCTCAGACAACAAATTTGTTAAAGATGCTCATAAAGCTAAGGAGTCCCTGTCCACTACAACGCATAAGATCGCACACCTACAGCAGCTACAAAGAGATCTACAGGACGAGTTTAATGCTCTCAATGTAAATAATGTAGACAAACAGATTGATCGCCATGTTAAATTACAAGAAGACATACACAGGACAGAGAGAACCGTTGAGATGAATTCTTTGGCGATAGAAGGCAATAAGTCTAAAATCGATCTGTACCAAAAAGAGTACGAAGAGTTATCTGCAAAGAAGCAACTTTATGATGACAATAAAGAAACAATTGAGAATTTGAGCACCCTGTTGAGAGAAAAGTCAGCAACAGAGGGTGTTATTGAGTCAAAGACATATACATTTAACAAGTGCCAAAACAGAATAACAGAAATCTTAGTAGAACAAGGAGCGACCAAATCAACCTTGAATTCCTTAGAAGAAGGCAGGAAAGAGTTAGAGGAAGTGGAGAAAGGATGGGTTGCTTATGACTTATTCCTCCAATGTATGCATGCCAATGGCATACCATATCAAATAATAAAACAGAAGCTACCTCTGGTCAATGAAGAGATTGCAAAGATTTTAAGTAATATTGTGGACTTCGAGGTTTTCTTCGAGAGCAACGATGCGAAGCTTGATATTCTTATTAAGCACCCGTTCTATGATTCTCGCCCTCTATCAATGGGTTCAGGAGCAGAAAAAACAATTGCCTCAATGGCCATTCGTTTAGCATTGATTTCAATAACGAATTTGCCAAAGAGCGAACTATTTATACTTGATGAGCCAGCAACGGCTTTAGACCAAGAACACATGGAAGGCTTTACAAGATTGCTTAGGTTAATTAAGAACCAATTCAAGACTGTGATTTTAATCTCCCATCTTGACTCTTTAAAAGATGTTGTTGACATGACAATTGATATAAATAAGGTTGATGGTTACGCAAACGTGAGGATATAAAATGAAATTAACATCAGATAAATTAAGACAAATGATAAAAGAAGAATTGCGCAATTTAGAAGAAGAGCATGGCGCAGGCAACGAAATGTATAAGCTGGGCTATAAGGATGGTTTTGCATTCGGTCAATCCGGCGAAAGGCCCTTACAAATGAAGCAGGGCGCTACAAAAGATGAGGACTACAAAAAAGGATTTGCTGACGGAGAGGCCAGAGGCCTGTCAACAGGAGGCCCAAGTGAGTTCACTAAGAATGACCCGGAACGCTATAAGACTGATTATTCGAAGCCAATATCACGTGATAATCCGATGAATCTAAGCCAAGAAAACAAAAGGAGAAAACCATGAACGAACAAAATGATATTGAAGTAAAAGATGAACATTGCGGCGTTGCGGATTGCAATGATGACTGTACAAAGGCTATATGTGAAGCCGGCGATTGTGCTCCGTGTAATTCCGTTGAGGAGCTACAAAAAGTAGGAGCAGTTGATGTTATCCTATCAAAGGTAATTTCTCGCAAATTGCTTGTGTTTGGCGTAGCAACTGGACTTCTTATGTGGTACGGACTCGATCCTGACACATGGGGCTTGATTGCAATGATCTACGTTGGTGGCCAATCAGTCATCGATACGGTTAAAGTTTGGAAGCATGGATAATGTTTTGGGTTAAGCTAAAATTAGCTGCCGCATGGTGTCGCCAATACTGGAGATGGCTTATATTTGCCATCGCAGTATTGGTTTCTTATCTTTTAGGAAAGAAGGATAAAGGCAAACTCGAAGAGCAAGCAAGACTTGCCAAGGAAATGTATCTCAAAGAAAGAGAAGTGATCGAAAGAGCACATAAGCTAGAGGTGCAAAAGAAAGAAGAAGAAGCACATAAACGGTACTCAGAGGCTGTTGCAAAAATTGAGAAAAAGCATGAAGAAGATCAATTTAATCTAACTCACGCTAAAAAAGAAGCCATCAAAAAAATGGTGAAAAAGGCGAAGACCAACCCAGAAGAGATTGATCGCATCTTAGAAGAAGAGCTAGGCATAAAGAAACAATGAAATTAGAAATGAACCTAACCACTATACTAACCATCGGGGGCATAATTGCTATTCTCGGTGGATTCTATTATACAACGCAACACCGCCTTGATCACATCGAGAGCGAATTGGAAAGAATAGAGAAACTAGCGAAGAGGAAAAAGAAATGAAAAAATTTATGATAATCGGATTGTTGTTAATAACAACACCAGTTATGGCTGATGATGACGATGATGATCCAATTGTAATTTACAAAAAGAAAACAGAGATAGACTTTGAGGCATTAGAGCTTGAAGGCGAACTAGTTAAACCACAAGGTAATTTAATTCTGGAGCGAAAGAAAACAAACTTTAATCCACTAATTAAACTAAGAAAAGATTTTACGCAAGAAATAAACCAATCAGTAGGAGACATACAGTGAAATTAACAACAAAACAATTAAAACAGATGATAAAAGAAGAACTCGGCATGCTTCAAGGCGAAGCTATGGACCATGGAGAGATGGCTCAAAGATATTATCCGGAAGAAAGAGATGAACTTCGAGTAACCCCATCTGAAGCTGGTTGGGCGATAAAAGGAACTTATAAGGGGCGAAATGTTGATTTTGATTCAAGTCGAATGAGATACAATGCTAGCATAAGGGATTGGGACAATGCACCTCGCTTTAAGATGGCAAGAGAACTGCTTGGGCACTTTGGTGGTCCGGGTTCTGATGAAGGCGAGTCATTCAACATTGGGAAGCCTGATCTAGACAACACTGACATCTATATTGATGGTAAAAAAGTTTAAGAAAAAACTTGACAAACCCCTAAAACTATGTTATAATATATCTTTACACGGAGGTCTTATGACTAGTTTTTTTATGTTTTTGCTTATGGCATGCCCTGTTGCCCACGCAGAGGAGCCTGTGTTTACACCAGTGCAAGAAGGTGATTTTGTTCCTTTTGATGGAAGGTTGTTTAACGACGCAGCAGTTGCTAAATTACTCGTTGATAAACAATTCGAAGGCAAACAATGTGAGCTTCGAGTTGATTACGAAGTTGACCTTATGCAAACTAAAGAACAATATAAATATGATATTCTTTTAGCCAGAAGTGAAGCAGATGATATGCGACTTAATGAACTAATTAATATTAAAGACGATGAGCTTGAATTTTTTAGAAAGCAGTATAAGCCATCAAATAACCATTGGTGGGTCGCTGGTGGATTTGTTGTAGGTGCAGCAACATCAATTGGAATTATGTACGTAGTAAAATAGGAGGCACTTTGAGTAAAGATCCAAATTATGCTATTAAGATAGAAAAGGCGATAGCAAAGAAGTATGGCGAAGAGGCGGTACAGCACCCAAAGAAAGATTGGGATGACAAAAAAGAAAAGATTTATCTATCTCAAATTAAAGAATTTTATAAACAGGAAACCTCCCAATCAGATGAAATTGAGATTGAGGGTGTTTTAATATCAAAGAAACTAATTACAAAAGAATCAAAACGTTCTTGCCCAGTTTGTAATGTTTATTCATTTAAATCTAACGATGATGTCTATATGTCAAAATTTGATTGTTGTGAAAAATGTTATATTCAGTGGATCGAAGGCCGAGAGCAAAGATGGCTAACAGGATGGAGACCTAAAAATGAAAATAACACAAAAGAGACTTAAAGAGATTATTATAGAAGAAATGCAAAATCTAAGTGAAATGCCACAGATGACACCAGCAACTGATTTTACAGCGGAACGAGATGCCTTACAAGGACAATACGACGAAATGAGCCCATTGGCGCTAGAATTTCAAAGCGCAATCCAAGATGCTCTTCGTATGGTTGCCAACAAAATACCCAGAGAGGAAATCGTGGCCGTCTTAGAAAGAGTAAAATCACTCTTTTAGTCAAAAGAAACAAATTAAGAGGAAACAAATAATGGCAGAATCAAATATTTTAGAAATCATCCAAGGATTAGGACAAGCAGCCGCTAATGCCTATGATGGATCACATGACGAACGCTACTCTCATGATGGAGTTGCTCGCAAGGTAGGGCTTAAAAGAGAAGAAGGAGATCCGATTCTTGACTCACGAGTTATGGATGGGTTCAAAGTTAAGTTCTATGGCAATAAGATATGTATAAAGTATCAAGCCGATATCAAACTTAAAGACATCTATGGTGGTGGTTTTGAGAATGAAATGGAACGCATGTTAAATGAAGTTAAGAAGTTTTACAAAAAGAATATAAAGCTATTACCGGTAATTCAGTAACTCTTACGAAAGACGGCGATATCGAGATTTTAGCTACTTCAACATCTCGTGTTCGTAGCTTCGTTCAAGCCTATCGTCACTACAATATATCCGGAATCAAAGAAGATCCCATGTCGAAATCTAATGGTTCTGACAATAGAACGGTCGATGATGCGATCAGAAATTTCCTAGAATTAAATAACAACAATAAAGACCACAGAATGATACAAGGAAAAAGGGCTAATGTGTAATGGCCTTCAGACTTACAAAAAAGGAAATTGTTAAAGAAATATTAAAGTGCGGAAAAGACGCTCCATACTTTATTAATAATTATTGTCGCATTAGCCACCCCATGAAGGGATTAATTCAATTTAAGACCTATCCTTATCAGGATGACTTAATACATGATTATAACGACTTTCGCTTCAATGTGATATTAAAAGCAAGGCAGTTGGGAATCTCGACGATTACCGCTGCTTATTGTGTTTGGTTTATGCTTTTTTCACAAAGAAAAGAATATTGTTGTTCTTGCGACCAAGTTCAGCACAGCAGCAAACCTTGTAAAAAAAGTAAAAAGCATGATGAAAAATCTACCAGATTGGCTTAAGTTAGCGCACATCGATGTAGATAACAGAACATCATTCGAATTATCAAATGGATCTATTATTAAAGCAGTACCTACTTCAGAAGACGCCGGACGTTCAGAAGCACTATCTTTGCTCGTTGTAGACGAGGCAGCACATATTGAAAAGATGAATGATATATGGACTGCTGTTTATTCTACACTGGCAACAGGTGGTCGCTGTATTGCACTGTCGACCCCGAAAGGGACTGGTAATTGGTTTCACAAGACATACACAGATGCCGTTGATGGGGAGAATGAATTCAACCCAATTGAGTTAATGTGGGATGTACACCCGGAACGAGATCAGGCATGGTTTAACAAAGAAACCAAAAACATGTCCAAGAGGCAAGTAGCACAAGAATTATTGTGCAATTTCAACACTTCCGGAGATACAGTTATACATCCTGAGGATTTAACTTGGATTCATGGAAATATCAAGGACCCAATATACAGAACCGGACATGATAGGAATTTTTGGATTTGGGAAAAGTTTGAACAAAACAACAAATATCTTATAACAGCAGATGTTGCTCGTGGAGATGGAGCAGACAATTCAGTATTTCACGTTGTTAAATTGAACACAATGGAAGTGGTAGCAGAATACCAAGGAAAACCAAGCTTAGATATGTATGCAAGGATATTATACGATGCCGGTATGGAATTTGGTAATTGTCTTTAGTTGTTGAGAACAATGGAATTGGAATATCTGTTTTGGAAAAGCTTATAAACTTGGGATATCCAAATTTATATTATTCCATCAAGTCTACACATGAGTTTGTAGAAGCGGTGCAGGGTGAAGCAATGGAGAGGGCAGTAGCTGGTTTTACAACCTCCACCAAAACTAGACCACTGATTGTTGCAAAGTTAGAAGAGTTTATTAGAAACAGGATGCTTACAACGTATTCTTCTAGAATTTATCATGAAATGAAGACATTCATATGGCACAATGGAAAACCACAAGCAATGAGATCATATAATGATGACCTTGTGATGGCCTTGGCCATTGGCTGTTGGATTAGAGATACAGCACTACAAGTAAATAAGAGAGAGGTAGAGTACCAAAAGGCAATGATAAACTCTATGTATAAAAGCGACAGTACCATGAATACTACCATCAAGGGGAATGCAAGGATACGACAAGACAACAACAGAGAAAATAAACGAATTTAAAGGGGAAATGGCCGCATTTCCATGGATATACAAAGGATAATAAAAAATGGCTTATAAAAAAAATAAAGGTAAAAATCCGTATAATGAGACGTCTGGTCTTTTTAGATCATTGACAAAATTATTCTCCGGACCAATTGTTAACAGAAGAACACAAACAGGAAGACATCTTCGAAGAAGACATTTAGATATGTATTCATCTAGATTTAAATCTGCCTCCGGAAAGCAATTTAAAAAAGCGGAATATAACCCAATGAACACAGTTGCTGCAAATATGATCAGTAACAGGAACAGATCGGAAAGATATATTGATTTCGATGAAATGGAATACGAACCAATAATTGCCTCAAGTATTGATATATATGCTGATGAAATTACTACTCATTCTACAATCAATCCAATGTTAAGGATTAAGTGCCCCAACGAAGAAATCAAAGCAGTTCTACAATCATTATATTATAATGTTTTGAATATTGAGCACAATTTGTTTGGATGGGCTAGAACAATGTGCAAATATGGAGACTTGTTTCTCTATCTAGATTTAGATGATAAAATTGGTGTTAGAAACTGTATAGGAATTCCGGCACAAGAAGTAGAGAGAATAGAGGGCGAAGATGAATCAAATCCAAACTATGTCCAATTCCAGTGGAACAGTGCTGGTATGACTTTGGAAAATTGGCAAGTCGCCCACTTTAGAGTGCTTGGCAATGACAAACATTACCCATACGGTACATCTGTGCTGGAACCAGCGAGAAGAATTTGGAGACAATTAACATTGCTTGAAGATGCCATGATGGCATATCGCATCGTAAGATCCCCAGAGAGGAGAGCTTTCTATATTGATGTTGGTTCGATTCCTCCACAAGATGTAGAACAATACATGCAAAAAGTCATGACACAAATGAAACGTCATCAGGTAGTAGATCCTAAGTCTGGTCGAGTTGATCTTCGTTATAATCCTTTATCAATCGAAGAAGATTATTTTATTCCAATTCGTGGTGGCGCCTCTAATACCAAAATTGAACCATTAGCCGGTGGACAATTCACCGGGCAGATTGAAGATGTTAAATACCTTCGTGAGAAATTATTTGCTGCTTTAAAGGTCCCCCAGTCATATTTGGTTATGGGAGAGGGAGCACAAGAGGATAAGACGACATTGGCACAAAAAGATATCCGGTTTGCCAGAACAATACAAAGATTACAGAGAGCAATAATCTCAGAGTTGGAAAAGGTTGGAATCATACACCTTTTTACTCTTGGCTATAAAGGCGACGACTTATTATCATTTAAACTTGGTTTAAATAATCCATCAAAAATTGCTGAATTGCAAGAACTTGAACACTGGAAAAGTTAAATTCGAAGCAGCCGGAGCAGCAACAGAAAACTATTTCTCTAAACGTTGGGTTGCTGAGAATATGCTTGGCATATCAGAAGAAGAATTCCTTCGCATGCAACGAGAAATGATGTTTGATCGCAAATTCATGGCAGGGCTTGAAGCCGCAGGACAACCAGCCGAAGGCGGTGATGGTGGACTTGGAGGTGATTTAGGCGGCGGAGATCTAGGTGGTGATCTAGGTGGTGACGATGCTGGTGGAGATCTTGGAGATCTCGGCGGAGATGAACCAGCGGCCGATGCCGATACCGGCGGAGATAAGGATGACGATGTTCTTTTGGCAGCACCCGGAAAGAGAGATGACATGTGGGTCAAAGCATCCGCAGAGAAATATACTAGAAAAACTCCTAATAAATATAATCCTCACAAAAAGAGAGGCAACTATAAGAGACACCAAACATCATACGATAAAGGCGGCAGAAAGAAGCAATTTAAGAATCAAGCCACAGGTGAGTATGGTAATACCAATAGATCGATCTGGAAAGGATATTCCGACGGACTTCGCAAATTAGGCAAAGGTGTAACAGAATCCCACTCTATTGAAGAAAGCAAACTATTTAATACTAAAGATGAGATTAGCGTCTTATTAGAGGGTCTAACAACAAAGAGGAAAAAAAATGAAGATGAAACACAATAAGAAAAGAAATACCGCTTTTCTTTATGAGTGCTTAATGAAAGAACTCACAAAATCAATCGTCAGAAATGAAGCAAATAAGAAAAATCATATAATAAAAATTATTAAAGAATATTTTCACAAGGGATCTTTATTAAAACAAGACCTAGAAGTGTATTATTCTATTTTAGAGTGCAAAAAGATGTCCAAAGAGTTTGCTCATAGAGTTTTATTTGAAACAAGAAAGGATTTTCACGATTTAGATAGAAAAGAGATCTTCAATAGACAAACACAACTCATTAAAGTGATAAATGAGTCTATATCCCCACAAGCATTTGCTAATTTTATATCAAATTACAAAGACATAGCATCAGTTGGCACACTTTTTGATTCAAAGATGAAAGCAAAGTCAAGATTGTTAATTGAAAACAGATTGGTTAACCACCTAACTAAAAACAAACCAGCGAAAAAAGAAATGAAACACATTGACAACTTAACTTATAAGACCTTCATTAATAAATTTAATAAAACTTATGAAAAAACATTAAGACAAGAACAAAAGAGTCTTTTAACCAATTATATCGTATCATTTTCCGATAATGGGCTAGGTCTTAAATCGTTCTTAAACGAGGAAATTTCACGACTTAAAAAAGAGGTGAAGAGTCTATCCGAAAAGAAAAAACCGTTGAAAATAGTACCTTATCGTCTAAATTAGGACGGGTTTATAGTAAGCTGGAGTCTTTCTCTAAGACTCCAATAACTGAAGAACTTGTTAAAGATGTTTTTTACATCCAAGACCTAGTAAAAGAGGTTATTAAGTAATGCCAACAATAAAAATAACATCACCAGATATACAACCACAAAATAACAACTCAGTTAATATAAAAATAACACAACCAGAACCAACGGTCAATGTAAATGTTGTAGACCCATCAAAACATGTATATGAATTTAAGTTAAATTTACGTAGAACTCTAAACGGAGATCTTATGGTTTTTGACCATGCGGATGTCGACATTATTATTTTAACAGAAAAGAAAAAAATTGTTGCATTTCCAAAAGATATGATGTCTGATGTCGTATACGGAGCAGAAAATAGATTGTTTAATCACTTACGAAAGAAAGGTGTCATAGCTTATGACTCGATTCAGGGCGGAAGTGTATACGGATCTCTGGAGGGCTTAATGTTGGAAATGAAAGGACCAAAGGAACCAGAGTCAATCGATTATGTTTTATACCAGATTCATGAATGGGTAAAGAGCGAAAGACCTAATTTTGAATTTATGGATGCTCATGATGATATGATGGATGATCACTTATTAGACCCAGAAAACGAGTTTTCAACTGAGCTTGGTGAGGTACCTCATGAGGAAGAGAAAGGTTCCATCAAACATGGTGGATCTATTTTCGGAGCAAATATTTATGGTCGTCACGCATACTAATGGAAAACTTAATATTTGAAAATTGGCGTAGGTTTCTCAAAGAGTCTAGCTATGAAACACTTAACGAACAAGAAAGGTTTTTAATTGAAGAGGGAATGATTCAAAATGCTTTGAATTGGACTAAGGAAAAAGGAAAAGCCGGACTTCAAGGTATCAAAGAATTTTTTCGAAAATTTAAACAAGAAATGTCTGAGACCAAAGAAGGCATCAAACTTCTTGTAAAAATGGTGAAAGGTGTCAAATTAACTGATGAAGAGATTGATTTTATCAAAGAGCAAGCAAAAGACATCGCTTTGGGTTCTATTCTATTAGGAATAGTTGCCTTACCCGGCGGTGGAATTGCTGTTGCTGTTTTAGTCAAGTTAGCAAAAAAATTTGGTATAGATTTAATGCCCTCAAGTTTCAAGGACCAAAAGGCACAATAAGATGTACCTAATAAAATTTAACGAAAAAAATTGGAGATTTAATGGAATTACTTTACTTTGTGCTTGCCTCTTATGGCTTGACCTTTATTTTGGTCTACGGCAAGATCTTCGAAGACTTAAGGCCTGAGAAGGATTATAGCAAAAAGTGGAATACTCTATTCCATTGTCCTCTTTGTATAGGATTTTGGGTTGGTTGTTTACTTTTTTTGATAAACGGCGAGACCGAACTATTTACTTTTGATTATACAATCGCTAACTTTTTTTATTTGCGGTTGGCTTTCTGCTGGTACTTCTTATCTGCTTTCAATGGTGGTTAAAGATGACGGCATACAACTTGGAGTTAAAGATGACTAAAAAATGGATGTTACAACCTGTTAGACGTTGCTGCTCAGGAAGTTGACTCACGCCGGTAGCGCCGGTTTTACATAAGAGGATTAAAAATGAAATTGACAGAAAAGCTATTAAAAGAAGAAATTGAAAAAGTTATGAATGAGGCTGAACCTAGGGCAAAATTTCGAAACTACGATACAAGTGGGGTTGATGCTGTTGAAGACTACGAAGAACAGGAGAGACAGAAAGCACAAGATGCTGCGGATATGAAAGCTGCCAAGAATATGCGAACTGATTCAGCCATTGGTCAATTTAAAGACAACGTCAGATTAAATGACAAGAAGATGAAAGATGTGCTTCTCGCCAAATTACGAAAAATGCACAATGAAGAAAGAGCAACTTTAATTGCTGCTGAACAATTTGGAGATATTAATGATCAAGGTCCCGGCTATGCAGAGCGTGTTTTACAAAATGCAATTAACGGAGACTATACCACTGAAAAATTCAAACCAGTAATTGGCAATAAAAAGATAATGACTGCTTATAAGGCTAATCCAAAACATAAAGACATGCTAAAAAATGAACTCTTTATATTAGTAAATAGCGGAAAACTTCACGGATTTATGAACGATAAGAGCCAACAACAGAATTGGAAGAGTTCAATCGAAAGCCTTGTGGCAAATAAATTAATACCAGTTCTTTTAAAAGATCCCAAATCAAAAGGCTTCTTTTCGAAAATGAAAAGTAAATTCTTTGGAGAATCAATCACTCTGTCTTCCGATGACATTCGCAAAATGATCCAAGAAGAACTCATCAATATAAGCAAAGGAAAGTAATGGCTAAAAAACTTTTAACAGAATTTTTTGAATTATGCAAGGATGGTATATGCCAAGACCTTCTAACCGAAAGGGAAAAAAGAGAAGTGTCAGAAGGTGCAATGTACCTTTCCGGCAGAATGCAGACCTGCGAGGTCAAAAATGGAAACGGAAGGGTGTACCCTTGCAAGACATTGAGAAGAGAAATAAAGAATTACCAAACTATTATCAAAGACAACAGAGCATTAGGAGAGTTAGATCACCCGGATGACTCTGTTATTAATCTTCGTAATGCTTCACACATGGTTGTTAGTATGTGGTGGGAAGGCAATGATGTTATGGGTAAGCTAAAAATACTCAATACACCATCCGGAAGAATTCTAAGAGAACTAACAGAATCAGGTGTGAAGCTTGGTATATCATCCCGTGGTCTTGGTTCAGTTAAAGAGAGCATGGGAAACACAATTGTACAAGAAGATTTCGAGTTGATTTGTTTTGATATTGTATCAGAACCATCAACACCAAACGCATTTATATACCCAGAAACTAAACCGGTTTCAGTATCAATGTATGAAAGCAAAATTAAACAAAAGAAGGATCTAATTATTGAAGACCTTTTTGATAAAATCTTGAGAGACTAATGAATAAAAATGAATTAAAGAAAATTTTGAAACCCTTAATCAAGGAGTGTATCAAAGAAGTTATTTTTGAGGAAGACGGTGCTCTTTCTCATATAATTAAAGAAGTTGCTGTCGGAATGACAGGAAAGCAACAAATAACAGAAGTTAAACAAGTTGCGTCGGCACCACCAAAAAGAAACAATCAACAGCTAAAACAAAGAAAAAAACAACTGCTTGACGCAATCGGAAAAGATGCTTATGGTGGATTAACGTCTTTGAAGGCACTACACCTGTACCCGCTCAAAACTCTGGAGGGCAAGGGCCATTGTCTGGTGTTGATGGTAGTGATCCCGGCGTAGATATATCAAATCTGTTTGGAAATAAATCAGCAACAATATACCAGAAAATGATGGAGAAGAAATAATGGCAACCAATTTAGTTGTTCGCCCAAGACGAGGGAAAATATAGAAAGAGCTATAAAGCGCTTCAACAAGAAAGTCAAAAAATTAGGAATTCTTAGTGACTATAAAGAACACCAAAGTTATATGAAGCCGTCTGAAAAGACGGAGGGCGAAAAACGTTCTGATAGAAGAAGAGCAAAAGAATTAGCAAAAGCTAACAAATGACTATTTATAGAAGATTGGAGAAATAATCATGGCAGTACATAAATATACAAGCTGGGG